>Ga0209251_1000004_pt1 | contig 268638 bp, 244 predicted proteins | sample SaaInlV_100m_DNA_6_FD_184665 | JGI IMG/M metagenome (GOLD analysis project Ga0209251, IMG submission 184665) | Marine microbial communities from expanding oxygen minimum zones in the Saanich Inlet - Saanich Inlet SI073_LV_10m_DNA (SPAdes) (version 2) | ecosystem: Environmental > Aquatic >...
AATCCGATAAAGCGTCATAGTCACACAGGCGGTATATCCCCAGCACAATATGAAAAAGACTATTTTTCGAGGCTAGGAAGTGTCTAGCAAACCCTGGGAGGTCCAAACGTCTGCTCTTGTGTAATCTCCGGGAGGCTTGTCAGGCAAGAACTCTAGTAAGCACTTTAATGCTTGTTTCGCATCGTTAATAAATTTTTTATCTTCTACACGACCACGCAGGCTGACATAGCTATCCACATAGAAGGAGGCTCTGGGCCTGTATTTGCCCTGCACTAACTCCAAAGCTGCTGAGTCAACGGCTTCCATTAATCCTTCAGATATAGCCTCACCCTTATACCAAATAGCTTCGAACTGCTCCTTTGGCACGACAGCTCTCAGCTTGTCTTCCATGTGGTCTAGAAAATCTGTTGCTATGTCTACAGGCGCGCTCTGGTCATTTATAGCATTGCGGTAAAGCCCAAAGGTATTGAGCTTCTCTATAGCTAACTCATAAGTTGGTTGCGCAAGAGTCTTAGGCAATCCGCGTTTCAGACGGCTAAATTCTTCTTCATAGTGTCGGTTTAGCTCTGTTGCTAATTTAGCGGCTTCGACATCATCTTCTGTCTGCAGGGACTTAAGTATGTGGGGCTGAGCGTAGTGAGCTTTTACACTGGAGGGAACATGTCGACGATAATGCCAAGTACGGCGGCCTTTTGGCTTAAATAAATACTTAACAGACACGTTGAATGCACCTAGAGCAAGTAAAACCATATCTTACCTCAATTACAAATATGTATACGAATATGTATACGGTAGAGGAAGATTTTCTGCTTAGGTTATTGATTTTTATAGATATTAAATCTAAATATGGTGCGCCCGGCAGGAATCGAACCTGCAACCCCCGGCTTAGAAGGCCGGTGCTCTATCCGATTGAGCTACGGGCGCGTAATCGTTGCGGATGCAATTCTACACCAATTAGTGAGTCGAACTAAGTCTTTGCTGCGCTTTGCGCGATAAAATGACCACGGGAGACCAATCGATGGTTTTATGACGAGGATATTGTCGAAGAGGAGAAAAATGGGGTGACTGACGGGGTTCGAACCCGCGACCACCGGAGTCACAGTCCAGGGCTCTACCAGCTGAGCTACAGTCACCACTGTTCGTGGTCTGGCGCCAGATAAGTCAGCTAGAGAACACTCGACATCACTCGAGAAGGCTAGAGACTGTAGCGCCAATCGGAGGAACGTGGTTCCTTCGAAGAGCAAATCCGCCAGAACAGGCCAGAACAGAAAGCCGGTGGCGATTTGCCGAATTGGTCGGGGTAGAGAGATTTGAACTCCCGACATCTTGCTCCCAAAGCAAGCGCGCTACCAGACTGCGCTATACCCCGATAGGGATCGAGTAAGGCCAAGCCTTTACTCGGAAGCTAGCTTACTCCGAATTCTTTATTTACACAAAGCGCTCGAGCTAACTTTACTACTCTCGGCTCTGCCCCAGTAATGCGAGCCCGTTTCGAGAGAGCGGCATAATACTGATGTCGACTCGCTTCGTCAACGATTTAAGCAGTGTTTTGCCGTTACGGCGCTTCTATTCGCCAGCCACTGCCGCCGCGAGCGCCGTCTTCAACAACCACGTGCAGCGCCGCTAACTCATCTCTGATTCTATCGGCCTCAGCCCAGTGTTTGTCGGCACGCGCTTGCTCCCTCGCCGCAATCAACGCCTCGATATGGGCAGCGTCGATCGACTCATCCATTCCGCGGCGCAAAAAGTCTTCGGGAGTGCGCTGGAGCACGCCCAGCACCGAGCCTAAACGCACGAGCAAGGCACCGAGTTGGTTTGCCGACTCGGCTTCGGTTTCGCCCTCGCCCTTGAGCCTATTAATCTCTTTGACTACATCCATCAGCACCGCAAAGGCTTCGGCGGTATTAAAATCATCATCCATCGCGGCGATGAAGGCCTTTTCGAAGCGACTGTTTGTCAGCGTTTTCGCACCGGCAGTATCGAGTCCCTTCAGTGCGTTATAGAAACGCTCAAGCGTACTCTCAGACTGCTGCAGGCTCTGTTCTGAATAGTTGATCGCACTGCGATAGTGGCTGGCTATTAAGAGATGACGCAGCACCTCGGCGTCATAAACCTTCAGCACTTCGCGCACAGTAAAGAAGTTGCCTAACGACTTAGACATCTTTTCATTGTCTATACGCAGCGGCCCATTATGCATCCACAGGTTGGCGAACTTAGCGCCAGTTGCCGCTTCGCTCTGCGCGATCTCGTTCTCATGGTGTGGGAACAACAGATCCGAGCCACCCCCATGAATGTCGAACGTGTCGCCCAAACAGCATGACGACATGGCAGAGCATTCGATATGCCATCCGGGGCGTCCGTAGCCCCAAGGGGAGTCCCAACCTACGCCGCCCTCTTCCGCTCGCTTCCAGAGGACGAAATCGCGAGGATCTCGTTTTAGCTCACCAATGTCGATACGCGCCCCATCTAACAGCTCATCCATTTTTTTCTTCGACAGCTTGCCGTAGTCGGCGAAACTGCTCACCGAGAAGTAAACATCGCCATTGGCCGCAGGGTACGCATTATCCTTTTCGATGAGAGTTTGAATGAGCGCCACTATTTCACCGATGTGGCCTGTGGCACGAGGTTCTTGATCAGGCGGGAGGACACCTAGCGCTGCCTCGTCTTCGTGCATCGCATCGATAAAGCGTGTCGTAAGATCGGTAAACACTTCCCCGTTCTCTTTCGCTCTATTGATAATTTTGTCGTCGATATCAGTGATATTACGCACATACTCAACCGCCAATCCCTGCGAACGCAGGTAGCGAGTGACTATGTCGAATGCCACTAGCATCCGCGCATGCCCCAAATGAAGATAGTCATAGGTGGTAATCCCGCACACGTAGATGCCGACCTTGCCGGTCTCGCGCGGAACAAATTCTTCTTTGGTCTGGGTAAAGCTGTTGTAGATTTTCATAAATAATTTCTTGGCGCTAATGCGACGCGCGTAGACCTATAGTCTGATTGAATACCAACGCTGCGTTAGTTGAGTCCACCGTGTCGCGGGTGAAATAGCCCTCGCGTTCGAACTGAAAACTCAACGCCGAATCAGCGGACGCCGCTGCGGGTTCGACTAAACAGCCTTCGAGCACGCGCAGTGAATCAGGATTCAGCAATGTCCTGAAATCTTCGACGTCTTTGCTTTCGGGGTTTGCCACAGTAAACAGGCGGTCATAAAGGCGGACCGTCGCTGGCACGCCGTCTGTTGCCGACACCCAATGAATCACACCCTTGACCTTACGCCCTTCGGGATTTTTGCCGAGGGTCGCCAAATCAACACTGCAGCGCAACTCGGCAATCTCACCGTCGGCATCGCGGACGAGCTCGTCACAGCGAATCACATACGCGCCACGCAGGCGCACCTCGCCTCCGTTTACGAGGCGTTTGAAGCCAGGTTCCGCTTCTTCGCGAAAGTCGTCACGGTCTATGACAATCTCAGGGGTGAGCGGCACCGTCCGTCTCCCCATTTCTTCTCTCTTTGGGTGATTCTGCAGTGACAACTCGATTGCCTCGGGCAAATTGGTTAGCGTTACCCTGAGCGGGCGCAGCACACACATCGCGCGCGGCGCGTTATTGTCTAAGTCCTCGCGCAGCGCGTGTTCGAGCATGCTGATATCTACCTGACTTTCACTGCGCGCTACACCAACACTCTCGCAAAAATTACGCAGCGACGCGGCGGTGTAACCACGTCTGCGCATTCCCGCAAGCGTCGACATGCGTGGGTCATCCCAGCCCAGCACTAAGCCCTCATCAACGAGCTGCTTAAGCTTACGCTTGCCCACCACCGTGTAATTAATCTTTAGCTTGGCAAACTCAGTCTGCTGAGGCAACACATAGGGACTATCGGACGATGACAGGTCGCTCACTTGTCTAATTGATTCGAGGTCTAGGCTGTTAAGTATCCAGTCGTAAAGCGGACGATGGTCTTCGAATTCAAGCGTACAGAGCGAATGCGTTACCCCTTCTATCGCATCGCTTATGCAGTGTGTGTAATCGTAGGTGGGATAAATACACCACGCATCGCCAGTCTGATGATGGCGAATATGCCGAATGCGATAGAGCACCGGGTCACGCATATTGATATTGGGCGATGACATATCGATTTTGGCGCGCAGGCTGCATAGGCCATCGACGAATTCCCCTTCGCGCATCCGCGTAAACAGGCTTAGGTTTTCGGCAATCGAGCGCTCCCTGTGGGGGCTATTGCGACCCGGCTCTGTGAGCGTACCTCGGTATTCGCGCGCCTCGTCTGCGCTCAAATCGCACACATAGGCGAGCCCCTTTTCGATAAGCTGCACGGCGAAGCCATAGAGTTGCTCGAAATACGAAGACGAATACCGCACCTCGCCAGACCAGTTAAAGCCGAGCCAATTGATATTCTCTTTAATCGCATCGACAAACTCTTGACTCTCTTTCGCCGGGTTCGTGTCATCAAAACGCAGATTACACTGCCCCCCGTTCTCGGCGGCAATGCCGAAGTTAAGGCAGATCGATTTCGCATGGCCGATATGCAGATAGCCGTTAGGCTCTGGTGGAAAGCGAGTCTGGATGCGGCCGGCGTGGCGATTAGACGCAAGGTCTTCGGCGACAATGTGCCGAATAAAGTTAGCGCTCGGTGCGCTTTCTTTACTCGTCGTGACTTCGTTTTGCGTTGGTTTGTTCGGATTTGTCATTCTGTTTCGCTTCCTGGCGCTACGCGAACCCTACAAAGGGCTTGATAAAGCGCGTATTATAGCCGATTACGAAAGCGGCACGCGAACCCCTTGCGGCCACAACGTCGAACTTTTACTCGGCATTATTTCAACAGTAGGAAGCTTCAATGATTGTTTTAAACACAAACCACGGCGCGATCACCCTTGAGCTAGACTTCGACAAAGCGCCCCTCTCGGCCGCTAATTTTCTCGACTATGCCAAAAGCGGGTTTTACGACGGCACTATTTTTCACCGTGTTATCGACAATTTCATGATTCAGGGCGGTGGCTTCGAGCCGGGTCTTACCCAAAAAGAAAACGGTGAGCCCATCAAGAACGAAGCCGACAACGGTCTCCCTAACGTGCTTGGCTCGGTAGCAATGGCACGCACCTCGGACCCACATTCGGCCACCTCACAGTTTTTTATTAACGTCGGCGACAACGGCTTCCTCAATCACACAAGCCCGAGCCCACAGGGTTGGGGGTACGCAGTTTTCGGCAAGGTCGTTGACGGTCTCGACGTAGTGAACGCGATCAAAGGCTGCAAGACCGGTTCAATAGGCGGGTATCAAGATGTGCCAACCGAAGACGTGATTATCGAATCGGTTACGGTAAGCGAAGACTAGGCAGCCTTGCTGATGACCCAGCCCGATTTATCGCACCTGCCGACACTCTTGATCTCGGATTTGCATCTGCAAGACTCAAGGCCCGATCTAACCCGGGCCCTGATGGGCTTTCTCGATGAGTACCGAGGCCGCTGTTCGCAGCTATTCATTCTTGGCGATCTGTTCGAGGCTTGGATTGGCGACGATGACCCTTCAGCGCTCGCCGACGAGGTTGCGGTGGCGCTAGCCGACTTCGCGTCCACGGGGGCTAAGATAGCCCTCATGCACGGTAACCGCGATTTCCTCCTAGGCGAGGCGTATGCCGCTCGCTGCGGCGCGAGGCTAATGGGTGAGGCCGAGGTCATCACAAGTGGCTTGCGCCCTATTTTGCTCATGCACGGTGACTCGCTTTGCACCGATGATGTTGGCTATCAGGAGTTCCGCAGCTTAGTCAGGCAGCCCGCTTGGCAGGCTGAATTTCTCGGTCAGCCGCTCGCGGCACGCCATGCCTTCGCCGCACAGGCGCGGGCGCAGAGCCGCGAGGCAACCTCGTCTAAGGCAACAGAGATAATGGATGTGAATCATGTGGCTGTGCAGCAGGTGCTTGTAAAACACGGTGTATGCGACTTACTGCATGGACACACCCACAGGCCCAAAGTGCATGAGTTTGCATTCGGCGGCCTACCGGGCAAAGGCGAACAACCGGCCACCCGGACTGTATTAGGCGATTGGGAAACTAGCGCGTGGTTTGCCCAGATACATGCGGGGGAAATATCGCTAATAAAGTATAATTTTCAATAGTTTATAGCGATTATCTAAGAATTAAAATAAATTAGTTCTGAGCGATTAGGTTGAGCGATTAGAGGGACACGATAGCCAAGAAAACCGATAGCTAAGAGACGCGATAGCGCTCCGCATGCGCCTGCGTGAGGACCAAAATTTCTTTTTCGACCTGCTGCTCTAACTCCCCCATACTTAGCCCCGCGTACTCGGGTCTGACACTCACACCAAAGCCTTCAAGCGTCCCGATGCGATGATGCGCCTTCTTGAGCAAATTATGTAACCAGCAATAAGGCGACAGCGCAGGGTCGTAAGGGACACTTAAACGCCTAAGACCAGCGCGGAGTTCGTCCTCAGAGTCGATGGCAAACTTCTCTTCGAGAATCTGCTTATTGAGCTTTTCGATGCGCCGCATCACCGCCGCTTTTTCCTCTTCGCCGAAGGATATCCAGCCAATAACCTCGGTTGAATACCGTTTGCAGCCACGGCACACCCAATCGCCTACCGAGGTGGTGGAACAGATGCCAATGCAAGGCGTTTTAACGGGGGCGCGAGCGTCTGCAAAAGTATCGGTTAAAGGATCGGTCATAGTGCGTCTCGAATTCAGTGTGCGGCGAGTCTAAACCTCAGGACGCCGTTAAGCAAAGCCAAGGCAGGTTAGGATGACGACTGCAAAACGACGCATTGGCGATAAGAGAGGTGTTACGCCCAACGCCTCGATCTGGATTTTTACCAGCAAAACCAGTAGACTTATGCGCTCAAAATTAAGGGAAATTCGATGACTCGGCGACCGCCCTGAATCGACTCCCCTCCGCCATCTTTTTGATTACATCTGGCATCCAAGCCCCAAGGAAATCTTATGTTAGAAGCCTACAGAGCCCATGTCGCAGAACGCGCCGCCGAGGGCATTGTCCCGAAGCCCCTTTCTGCCGCACAAGTCGCCGAGCTTATCGAACTGCTCAAAAATCCTCCAGCAGGTGAAGGCGAGTTTATCGTAGACCTCATTTCAAACCGGGTGCCTGCGGGCGTCGACGAGGCCGCTTATGTCAAGGCCGGTTTCCTGTCTGCCGTGGCGAAGGGTGAGGTTAACTCACCGCTTATCGATCGCGCACTGGCGGTAAAGCTGCTCGGCACGATGCTTGGCGGCTACAACATCTCAACGCTTGTCGAGATGCTAGATGACGCGGAGCTTGGCCCTAATGCCGCAGACGAACTAAGCCATACGCTGCTCATGTTCGATGCCTTCCACGATGTCGCAGGCAAGGCAAAGGCTGGCAACGCCAACGCACAGCGCGTGATGCAGTCGTGGGCAGACGCCGAATGGTTTACGAGCAAGCCCGAGCTGCCAGCAAAACTGACTGTTGCGGTATTTAAGGTGCCGGGCGAAACCAACACAGACGACCTTTCACCGGCGCAAGACGCCTGGTCGCGCCCCGACATCCCCCTGCATGCCAAAGCCATGTACAAGAATCCACGCGAAGGCGTAACCGATGCGGCAGCGCAGATCGAAGAGCTTGAGGCTACCGGACACCCTGTGGCCATTGTCGGCGATGTTATGGGCACCGGCTCTTCGCGCAAGTCAGCAACCAACTCGGTGCTGTGGTTTATCGGCGACGACATCCCTTACATTCCTAACAAGCGCGATGGCGGCGTCTGCATCGGCGGCAAAATCGCCCCTATTTTCTTCAACACGATGGAAGACGCAGGCGCCCTGCCATTCGAATGCGACGTTGATAATCTCAACACCGGCGACATCATCGACATCGATGTTTATGCAGGTAAAATCACGCGCCACGGGTCCGAAGAGCTCATCACAGAATTCGAACTCAAAACCGACGTGCTGCTCGACGAAGTGCGCGCCGGTGGCCGCATCCCACTCATCATTGGTCGCGGCCTGACACAGCGCGCACGCGAAGAGCTTGGTCTCGAGGCCTCTGGCGCTTTCCGCGCGATGGTACCTGCAGCTGCGTCGGACAAAGGCTTCACGCTTGCGCAGAAGATGGTTGGCAAGGCGTGCAACGTGCCGGGCGTTCGCCCTGGCGACTATTGCGAGCCACGTATGACGACTGTCGGCAGCCAAGATACAACGGGGCCGATGACGCGCGACGAACTCAAAGACCTCGCCTGTTTAGGCTTCTCGGCCGACCTCGTGATGCAGTCTTTCTGCCACACGGCTGCTTACCCTAAACCTGTTGATATCGAGACTCAGCACACGCTACCCGATTTTATTCATACGCGAGGCGGCGTTTCACTGCGCCCCGGCGATGGCATCATTCACTCGTGGCTTAACCGCATGTTATTGCCTGACACAGTCGGCACGGGCGGCGACTCACACACGCGCTTCCCTATCGGCATTTCTTTCCCAGCCGGATCGGGCCTTGTCGCTTTCGCCGCCGCAACGGGGGTTATGCCTCTCGACATGCCTGAGTCGGTATTGGTTCGGTTTAAGGGTGAAATGCAGCCCGGCATCACGTTGCGCGACCTCGTTAACGCGATCCCTTACGCCGCGCTGCAGAGCGGAGACCTGACTCTTGAGAAGAAGGGCAAGAAGAACATCTTCTCTGGCCGCATCCTCGAAATCGAAGGCTTGCCAGATCTTAAAGTCGAACAGGCTTTCGAAATCTCCGACGCCTCTGCCGAACGGTCAGCCGGTGGCTGCACCATTCGTCTTGGTCGCGCGCCGATCGAAGAGTATTTCAAATCGAACATTACCCTCCTGCGCTGGATGATCGAACAGGGCTATCAAGACGCCCGCACGCTCGAGCGCCGCGCACAGGCAATGGAAGCTTGGCTTGCGAATCCGGAGCTGATGGAGCCCGACGCCGATGCCGAATACTATAAGATTATCGAAATCGATCTTAATGAGATCAAAGAGCCTCTCCTCGCCTGCCCGAATGACCCAGACGATGTGAAGCCTTTGTCTGAGGTGCAAAACACCAAAATCGACGAAGTGTTTATCGGCTCATGCATGACGAATATCGGCCACTTCCGCGCAGCGAGTGAAGTCTTGAAGCAGGTAGACGGCGGTTTACCTACCAAGCTATGGATCGCCCCGCCAACGAAGATGGACGAGCATCAGCTCACCGAAGAAGGCATCTACAATGTCTTCGGCGTGTCTGGCGCGCGCACCGAAATGCCAGGCTGCTCTTTGTGCATGGGCAATCAGGCACGGGTTGCACCGAACTCAACGGTTGTGTCGACATCGACGCGTAACTTCCCTAATCGCTTAGGCCAAGGCGCAAACGTTTATCTTGCGTCTTCCGAGCTCGCAGCAGTGAGCGCAGCGCTAGGTAAGATTCCGACGATGGATGAGTACATGTCTTTCATGGGCAATATCAACACAATGTCCGACAGCATCTACCGCTACCTGAACTTCAACGAGATCGAATCGTATATGAAGGCAGCCGAGCGCGCGAAGTCGATACCGCTGACTAATATTCGCGAAGTCGCTATCGGCTAATTCGGCTAATAAAGAAAAAGCCCCGTCGAATTAAATTCTACGGGGCTTTTTTTTACATCATCTAGTTTGCATCAACTAGCAGACCACTCGTAAGCTCGCTAATTAAGCCTACCGCGGCGCCGCATTCGGCGCGCGATCAAACCGTGCTCTTCGCCACGACCTCAAACACATCACGCGACAAACCCTCAACCGCCTTGATGCGCGCAAGCTCTCCCTGCATGAGGGCACGTCTTGCGTCGTCGAATTTACCGAAACGGGTAAGCGGGGTCAGCAGGCGCGACGCAATCTGAGGATTCAACGCATCGAGTTCGATAACGCGGTCGGCGAGGAAGCGGTAACCGCTGCCGTCGGCGGCATGAAAACCAAGATGATTCTGACCACAGAATGCGCCAATGAGTGACCGCACCTTATTAGGATTCTTAATGTCGAAGTCGGCATTCTGCATTAATTCTTCAACCCGCGAGAGTGCGCCGGGCAGGGTATTGGTTGCCTGAATCGCAAACCACTGATCGACAACCAGCGCCTCGTGCTGCCACTGACCGTGGAATGCCTCAAGCGCCTCACTGCGCAGCGAGCCCGCAGCCTCCGCAGAACTATTCACGAGATTACGCAGCGCGGCTGCTTGATCAGTCATATTGGTTGCGTTCTTAAACTGTGCAGCACACGCGTCTAGCCATTGCTGTTTGCCTGTGCGGACCAGATAGCTCAATGACAGATTGGCAATCGCGCGGCGGGCCATAGCCTCGGCGCTCGCAATAAAAGGCGCGCCCGCCTCCTCAGCGTGCGCAGCAAACACCGCGGCAAACTTTGCCTCCAGTGCATGAGCAAGTTGATCGGCGAGCGATTCGCGTACGCCATGAATGGCATCGACATCGGCGACTGCGGCGCGCTCGATAAGGTAGGCGGTTGTAGGTAGCACCAAGAGATGCGCCGCCATCGCCTTATCAAAAGAATCATCGATGAGCACACGATCGAGCACGCCAGCAAAAGCGTCTTCCAATAGCGAAGGAAGCTCAGCCGCATGCGATTCGTGCCATGCGGCGAGTTGTCCATCAATAACCGAAATCGATAGCTGCTGGCCCGCATTCCAGCGATTAAAGCCGTCGCTATCGCCTACCATCAGCGCCTGCAACTCTTCAGGCTTGTAGTCGAAGCTCATGCGCACAGGCGCACTGAAGCCGCGGAGCAGCGAAGGGATAGGCGCTTCACAGATTCCCTCGAAAACAAACGACTGAGTCTGCTCGGTTATCGAGAGAATGCGAGATTTTTTGCCTGCGTCTTGTTCGCCGTGTGTCTCGCCGCTTAAGACTAATTCAAACTCGGTGCCATCTTCGGCGAGCAGACCCATCGAAAAAGGAATGTGGAACGGCAGCTTTTCTGGCTGTCCCGGTGTCGCCGGACATGACTGGGCAACCGTCAACGTGTAAGTCTTTGCCGCCGCATCATACTCGCCGTTTACTGCAAGTTTTGGCGTCCCCGCCTGCGAATACCATCGCCTAAACTGGCCAAGATCGACGCCACTCGCCTCCTCCATCGCTTTCACAAAATCTTCGGTCGTCACAGCCTGACCATCATGACGCTCGAAATAGAGATCGGATCCCGCGCGAAACGCCGCATCGCCGAGCAAGAGATTAATCATGCGCACGACCTCTGCGCCCTTCTCGTAGATCGTCACCGTGTAAAAGTTTGAGATCTCCATGAAGGATTCGGGACGGATCGAATGCGCCATCGGCCCTGCGTCTTCGGCGAATTGTACCGTTTGCAAGAACGCTACATCCTCAACCCGCTTAACCGTGCGCGACCCCATGTCGGCGGAAAATTCGGCATCGCGATAAACCGTAAAACCCTCTTTAAGGCTTAACTGAAACCAGTCGCGGCAGGTCACGCGGTTTCCCGACCAATTGTGAAAGTATTCGTGTGCGACCACCGCTTCGACGCGCTGGAAAGAGGCATCTGTGGTTGTTTTTGGATTTGCCAACACGCAGGAGGTGTTAAAAATATTAAGCCCTTTGTTCTCCATCGCGCCCATATTGAAATCGTCGACCGCGACGATCATAAAAATATCGAGATCATATTCGCGTCCATAGACTTCTTCGTCCCAACGCATCGCGCGCTGCAGAGACTCCATCGCGTGCGCACATTTATCGAGGTCTTTGTCTTCGACAAAGATGCGCAGAAGCACTTCCCGTCCGCTGCTGGTCACAAAAGAATCGTCGACACTGGCGAGGTCGCCGGCAACGAGGGCAAAAAGATAGCTCGGCTTTTTAAACGGATCTTCCCATTTAACCCAATGGCGTTCGCCTTCACTACCGGCGACCTCACCCTCAGAAATTTTGTTGCCGTTAGACAGCAGCACCGGATAACGCGCTTTCTCAGCACTAATTGTCGTCACAAAGCTCGACATCACATCGGGACGGTCGAGGTAATAGGTAATACGGCGAAAGCCTTCGGCCTCGCACTGCGTACAGAACATTTTCTTGGATTTATATAAACCCTCGAGCGCGGTGTTATTCTGCGGTTCGATGCGCGTGTGGCAGCGAAGCTCGAAACTGCTTGTATCATCGCCCAGCAAAGCAGACAGCGAAGGGATAGTGAGAGTCTCGTCGGCGATCACATATTGACCCGCCTCAACGACCACGCGAACACCCGTTTTGCCCGTTAACACAAGCTCTTTAAGCTCGAGCTCTTGGCCATGCAATACAAGACTGTCGCTTTTAGCCGCGGCTGGATTGGCTGCGAATTGCAGTATCGATCGAACATCGGCATGGTCTTCGAACAGGTCGAATGTCAGGTCAGTGCTGTCGATTACATACGCGGGCGCCGCGTAGTCTTTCAGATAAATGGTTGTCGCTGGGGCATCTTTCATACTGTTCTATTTACTCCGCTTTTCTGAGCTTTTCTGAGCTTTTCTGAGCTTTCTAGTGCTATCTAATAACTCAACGCTACTTCGTAACCTGAGAATTTACGCAGGTTGATCACCCCAGTATCGAATAAAAGATACTGGCCCTTTATGCCGAGCAGCGTTCCTTCTACACAGGGATTTTTGTCGAAATTTTGCGAGACTATTTTTTCTGGATACTGAACTACAGGGTAACTAATCTCTACGGTATCAACACCATTAATCGCGCTGAGCGCAAAATCACCGAAGTTCTCTGTCATCGCATCGATTTCATTACGGCATTCGGCCACTAAGCGATCCCGTTCGGCTGGCATATCGAGAGAGTCTGCCGTGCCTTTAAGCATATCGCGCCAATTCGTTTTGTCCGCGACGTGCTGCTTAAATGCCACCTCGACCGCGCCAGACTGAAGCCTCGTGCGCACGCGCATAATCGGCAACGCCTGCGTCGCACCCTGATCGATCCAACGCGTCGGCACCTGCGTTGCACGCGTTATCCCCACTTTGAGCCCAGAAGAATTGGCGAGATACACAATATGATCCTGCATACAAAACTGCTCGCCCCACGCAGGTTCGCGGCACGTGCCTTGATCGAAATGACAACGCTCTGGGTGAATGATGCAGGAGTCGCAGGCGGCGAGCTTTTGAAAACACGGAAAGCAGAAGCCCTGATTAAAACTCTTAGCCGATTTACGGCCGCAGTTGACGCAAAAAATGGCGCCGGTAAATTCTAACCTGACCTGTTTCTCGACCAATTCGTTCGCAGGCACGAGGTGATCGCCAAGTCGCAGCGAGTAGGCTACGGTGTCTTCGAGTCTGGCCGACATCTTGCGTACTATGCCCTTGGCGTGTTCTTGCATCTCTCGATCCTTTTTGCGTTCTGTTTACCCAATTACTTTGCTCGTTTTCAGCAGACTTTTAACCGAAACCTCAACCTTAACCTCAAACCGAAACCTTCAACTAAGACCCTCAACCTGGGCCTTGACTCGAGGCTTTGATCCAGGATAACGCTACTGAAGCGTGCTGGAACAGCCCGTAGGTATCGATGAATCGATCCGCTCACTCTCGGGTAGATTTTTAGTTTCGTAAAGAATAATTGCCTGCAGACAAGACTCAACCTGTTCGGGGCTTAACCTTGCGCCATCGCCCCATTTACCAAGCTCGACAGCAGTCTTAAGGTTTTCATAAATCGTTGGCGTCATTGCCTCAACAAGTGCATCGATGCTCTCGGGTTTATCGAACGGAATTTCGGGTATTTGATCTGACATGATTCACTCTCTTACTCTCGACCTTCAAACAATAGTCGCTTTAAATAACCGTTACCCACTGTTCGCTCTCGCTGCGTTCAGCCCTAGTGCGAAGGAGTAGAATTTGGCTTACTACGCTGCCAAAGGGCAACGAAAAATCCTGCGATAAGCCCTGCTATAAGCCCACCGGCATGCGCTTCCGAGGCGATACTGTCGCTTGCAAAGAGCGCCATACCGAACAGCGCGATGACGAAAACCCAAAAGGTACTCGTCCGCAGTTTCACTTGCCCACTCGGCACTGTAACGCCCAGTACCCAAGTATAGCCTACCAATCCATAGATGAGTCCCGACAATCCACCGAAGGCGTTCGAACCACTGAAATAGTATTGCGCAACATTGCCCGCCAATGCAGTCGCCGCATAAACCACGGCCACGAGCAGCCAAGGCTGCGCGCGCTCTATTTGCCGGCCGAAATAAAACAGCCAGAGGAGATTGAAGACGAGATGAATTTCACCGAAATGAAGCAGCGCTGGGGTTAGCGCACGGAGAAACAGGGTAAGATCGAATAACTGAAGCGCCAGATCCGAAAAACCGGCGAACGCTACCGGGGGGAAGAATAACCATTCGAAGCCGCGAAGTTCTCTACCAAGCTGGCTCATTCCGGCAACGATAAGACATAGAACAGCGAGCACCGAGGCTAGCGGGCATGTTCGAAAGAAAGCACCTAGACGCCACATTGTCATCACGAGCGTCTGAGCAACACTGACACCCTTCTCTGCTGCAACCCTATCCTGTGAGTCTAACTCGCCACGAGCCTGCGCCTCGATCAGACGCTGAATGGGCGCAATTTGCGCCTCATCATGCACCCAAACCACCTGCTCTCCTGACTCTTCGCTTACCTGCAATTGATAGCCAGATCGGTTCAGCGTGGCGATTACTGGCCGCAGATCAAAGTCGAGCGGCACACTGGCAGCACGAACCCTCTTCATAAGGCGCACTTGTTCATGATTACCTAGCCTCTACTCTTCTTTTTCGAGGCGATTACCCCAACCAAGTTTTGAACGGCAGGCGCCATAAAAGGAGTGCTCTAGGGGGTGAATGAGTTGCAATGAACTCGACGACTTACGAATCAGGATTTCGTCGCCGGCTTGCGTCTCAAACACTTCCTGACCGTCACAGCTAATCTGAGGGCGGAGGTTTTCCGTTGCAGCAACAACAAGCTTAATTTCACAGTCACCATCGACCACGATGGGTCTGCTATTAAGGCTATGCGGATACATTGGGACCAGCACGATCGCGTTGAGTGTTGGGTGCATAATTGGCCCGCCAGCGGAAAGCGAATACGCTGTAGAGCCTGTCGGTGTCGCCACGATAAGACCATCGGACGCCAGACTATAAACAAAGCGGCCATCGACAAATAATTCGAATTCAATCATCTGAGCGGCGTTACCTGGGTGGAGCACTATGTCGTTAAGCGCCATTCCCAAAGCACGCTCCGTGCCATTTTCTTCGCGCTTAGACGCGGCCAACATGAAGCGGCGGTCGACACTAAAATTGCCATTGAGAACCTCTTCGAGGCCGTCTTCTATTTTGCTTGGCGGAATATCGGTAAGAAAGCCGAGTTTGCCGCGGTTAATCCCGATCACAGGTATCTGCGCCTCGGCGATTGTCTTTGCCACGTGCAACATGCTGCCGTCGCCGCCAACCACGATCACGAGGTCTGACCTATCTGCGAGCGCATCACCATCGCAGTGACTATCGCCGCGGTTATTAACAAGCCCGGCAGTTTGAAAATCTAGCACCGAGGTGAGCCCGCGACGCGCTAAATAATCGAGGATCCGCTCGAGCGAGTCGACAACGCCGTCGTGTCCTGGGCGCCCAACTAGCCCTATATTTTTGAAAGGTGTCATTTCGAGAACAATCCTAAGCCGCTAAGCCGATAAATGAATGGGAAGAGTATAGCATGCGAGCCCCAGACACGGCTCGATGCACGCCACGCGTGAGGGGCTTTGCAGTAGCGAGTGCTGAAAATCCTACGGCTCGATCGAAAGCCAGTAAGGAGCCTGTGGATAGATGATCTCTCTGGCTGATTCTTCACCTTCTGAGTCGATGCTTGCAACTTGGTAAGCAACGAAAACAGCAAGACGTTCGCCTGCAAAAACGCTGCCTAGGCGTAATCGGTTCATGATAGTCAGCTGCTCGATCGCATTGAGTGGCGCACTGCCGCCGAATGCTTCGAGTCCTTCGAGCGTGCCATCCCACAGATGCACTTTACCCTGAGAACTGAGCTGATAAATGTCATTGCTTGACTCCAGTGCGAGCAGCACATGCACCGACCCTCGCATGGCAATATGTTTAGGATCGACGATAACCTCAGCCTGCAGACTCACGAGATCGTCCACGGAAACCGTATTACTGAGGCTGCGCAATCCATCGCGGCTTGCGCCAATCGCAATAGATGCCTTGGTTGCTTTGCCACTTAAAGTCTTTAGTGCACGCGCAGGCAAGCGCCCGAGAATGGAGTCGGAGTAGCGCCCGATCTGATGGCGCACAAGATTAAGCGCACTGACTGCGTCTGAGGCACCTGCCTCTCCCTCGGCTATACCACAGCGAGAATCGCCGCAGGCAAGGCTTGGAGACGAGAATACGCCCGCTTGAGCCGCTGTGCCAAACGCCGCGGGCAATGCCATAATTGTGGCGAATTGATTCTCGATACCGTAACCCGTGGCAAAGTCGAATGTGCCGCCTTCCCCGTCTTCGCGCAGTGAGTGTGTGAGCCCCATTAAATGACCTACCTCGTGTGCCACGACGATATCTAAGGGGCAGTCGATCGCAAGCACGGCGGCCGCGTAGCGCCGTTCGCTTGGATCAGAAAAATCGCCTTCCGCACCATACCCACCCACAGGTGCGAGTCCGCATCGCGATGCCGCATACTCGAGCGGGCGGAAGTGAAGCACAATGTCGCCGCCGTATTCGCTGCGAAGTATTTCGATGTTATTAAACGCATCACCGCGCCGCGCAAGCAGGTCATCGAGCGTTGTTGCCATATCGCGCGAATCCGACGAGTTGGCAGCCCCGTGGTAAACCACTCTTAGCAAAAGGTCGACACCGCTATTTATAAAGGTTTGGTTTGCGACTGCTACGAGCTGGTTTATGCGCGTCTCGACGCCGTACGAATAGGCTTCTCGTGCGCCCTCAGAATACAATGCGATGACATCGATCACGGTCGGCGCAGTAGTCAGCGACGCCGAATCGTTGGCGTCAGTTCCAAGCAGCGCTTCATTAAAATCGCTTAGGCCATCAAGATCTGAATCGAGTCGAACATCGGCAACGACGCGTATGCTGGCATCTGCGCGCAGGGTTTCGTCTAGCAAGGCAGTACTTTGCAAGAGGCTTGGAGTGGAGGCGCCCGTGCTTACAGCCAATTCCACGCGCTTGACCGACCTGGCAGCAATAGCGCCAAGGTTGCAGCGAAGAACCTTTTGGGCAGAGAGGCTAAGCGTGAGCTTACAATCGGCTGCGCCCCAGCTTAGCTCGGCAGCCTCTGGCAAAAAGTACAACTCAAAATAGTGCCCGTTTGCTGCGGAGGCAGAAGTGTTCGTTACCGTCACTGCAGCAACAACGCTTCCGCCGCGGTAAACCGCGCGTTTTTCGAACATGTGAGAAATAGATAATCCGGTCACCGCAGCACTCTCTATGCTCGGCCTCTGACTACTGTAGAGGTCACTCTGGGCGTTATTCAGGCTCTCGATTTTAAGCGCGTCTTCTTTATGGCTCATGTTCTGCAACGATAGCAGCGGAAAACGCTCACGCTCATCGCGAACGCTATGATCAATAAGTACATAGTCATTCTGCAACTGCTGACCCTGCAAACTGGTCGGCCGATAGAACCAGCCTTCATAGTCTTGAGCACCTCGCGCTGCCTGCAACTGAAAGACCTCGTCTGCGGTTTTTAAATAACCGAACAGACTAGCACCGCTAAAGGTTAGGAGAAGCTGAACATCGGAGCCGCCTATTTTGGCGTGCGCCTCGACTACTTTGTCGCCGTTTTTGAGCTCATTCGCGCGGTCGATAGTGAGAGCGATTCGCCCTAGCGTGCCGAGATCGAAGGCAACGATATCGCCAAATTCAAGCGTCTCAATCGCCGTCACCGCAAGCTTGACCGCTTGCGTCTGCTCTGAGAACTGCGGACGAAGGACTCCCGCGGGGGAGATATCGCTTAGTGTAAACAACAGCTGGGGTGGACTAGGTTCTAGCGCGCGCAGTGGCTGCGAGGTCGCGCCGACGACGGCGACAGCACTCAGACCTAAGAGACAGACGAGCAGGCGTCGGGAGCAAGCGAGGGCTTGCCTCGAAAGCCACTGGGATGACGCGCTGATTAGGCTGGCGAATAAAGAACTCATGCCCTAGTGTAACTGAGCCGTGGGAAAAATTACCAGCGTTTGCCGAGCGGGCCCAGCGCCTAATTTCTGCCACCAACTCACGCATTATCAGAGACTTAGTCACCTACCTTATGATCCCGCCAGTATGAAGGGCAATAATTTGACACCCCGGTGCATACACACCTTTCGCTATCTGGTCACAAAGCGCGTAGAAGAGCTTGCCGGTATAAACAGGCTCTAGAGGGATTCGCGTGACCGCTTCGAACTCGCTGACAAAGGCATCGAGCTCGGCTGTACGCCTCGCATAACCACCAAAATGATAGCGCTCGTCGACATGCCACCGGACCGCCGCGTCTTTTTTAGCACCAGTCGAACAAGACTCAGCACTCACAAGGTTCAACCACTTGGCGGCCTCGGACCGCAAATACCCTTCGGCGCGAAGCGCCGCTACCCCACAGACTTGCGGTGTCTGGCGATTAGTCTCGTCGCTACCCTGCAAACCATGTACAACACCGGCAAGCGTTGTTGCGGTGCCGCAGCTCAGGGCCACAACGCGCGTAGCTGGCTCGGCACCCACGCTGTCATACGTCTCGTCGAAAACGGACCAATCAAGGTATTGCACAATTTCGGCGCACCCCTCGACCGCGAGAAGATTGCTCCCGCCCTCGGGAATAATTTCTACATCGCCGTATCGCGCTAGCAGTCGTGAAATCACCTCTGGCGACTCTTTTCGGCGATATTCTTCGCGTGACATTGAAACAAGCTGCATCCCCTGCGCAGCGGCAAAGGCGAGAATCGGATTGAGAGGCTCGACAATTTCTCCACGAACGACGCCAATTGTCTCAAATCCGAACGCTTTACCCGCCGCCGCAAGTGCATACAAATGGTTTGAATAAGCCCCACCAAAACTCAGCACTCGGTGCTTACCGCGCGCGCGAAAATCATCAAGATTGCGCTTGAGCTTAAACCACTTATTGCCATGAATAGTTGGGTGAATTTGATCGAGTCTAAGCGCAGCAACGCAGACCCCGTGCGCCGAAAAGAGTGGATGTGAAAGCCTGTCGAGTTTTGGCGAATGAATAGTGATCATAACTGGTGACGGTAGCTCTCTGGGTAGGCACTTTCGACGCTACCTTTGCACATTTGCTGCAGCTTTGAAGAAGTCAAAGACACGCATTACTATTAATCAAAATTTGAGAGGCAGTCTTCTGGAAAATTATTTAAGTAATCTATAAGTGTGGGAATGACTAAAGTTGGCCAAATAGGCCGAATGTGACAATTATCCCAATGATACAAAATTCTTTGCTTCGATTGCTGCCAAACATCTTCTGGCAGAAGACCTAATTCATATAGCTGAAACGCGTTTTGTGAGTGCACGGCTCTCACGGAAATTATTTGGCGCCATACTGCACGGACTTCCTCTGAGAGATTTTCTGGATTAAGGGCAGCAATATTAGATTTATCCATTAATTCCCTGCCAATATGATTGTCGCCTAGAAATATAAGCTGACTATCTAAGAGCATTTGATTTCTAGCTTGTATCTGCTCTCCAAGCGCTATTGTCTGCGTTTGTTTCATTTGGAGGCCCACAAAAATAAGAGAGCCAATAATTCCAAACATTCCGGCAATTTGAATGAAGTCATTGATTTCTAATTTTTTCATTGGGCGCACCTGTCTGGTAAATCATCGATATAGTCTATTAATGGCCTGTAACTAACCATACCTTTGTAAATAGATCTTAGATGGCATTCTGAATAACGAGCATAAATATATCTTTCAACTTGCGCCCATAGGTCTTCGTTAAGAAGACCCATTTCATTCTGTATGAAATTATTCTCGTTCAATGTCCAAAACCAGCGCTGAATCTGCTCTCGAATCACCTTCTGCTTTGGGGACATTTCATCCCAGTCTATTCCTGAAGTGATAGCTTCTTCGCCCATGGAACCCATCAACTCCAATTCAGCAAGCAGTCGGCTTGAATTAAGCTCGGTTCTGGCTTGCTGTTGGCCTGCTAGAGCTATTCGCTGTGATTGCTGAAGCTCAAGGCCAACGAAGATTAGAGAGCCTATAACACCTATAGTACCCAGTAGGTTAGTTAGGCCTCCAAGTGACACTGCACTAGTAATATTCATAGACTAAATTCTTCTCATTGTGAGCGGAAACAACATTAATACAGCATATTATGCTAACAACATATAATCCGGAATGTGCAATATCTAACTGCAAGCGCGCTCAAATAGCGTTCTTCACGCAGCGGTGGACGCGAACAAATATGTTAGAGTAGAAATCTCTGGATTAATGCAGAGGTAATCGCCGACTGATCCGATGTAATTGGGCCAAGTGATTTTGCGAGCACTTCAAGCTTAGGCCCGGCTGCTCTATGCAATAAACCCGAGACACCGCTACCCTTTAGAAGACTTGGGTGAGCAGAGAAGACCACGATGTCTGCGCCGCTTTGTAGGATGTCTCTAACTTAAATTTCGATTACGAAAAGCCTTAAAAACGAATCACCGCGGATGCCTAACTAACCTATCTGTGCCACGAATACCTCCTAGCCAAATCTCTTCATCAATTTCAATAGCGACAGTCGAAACTGGAAAAACATCCAGCGAGCGCCACAACAAAACAGACTCAGTATCCAATGACACAGGATTCATCCGCAAAATATTTGTCAGGTCAGACATAGTGCAGTTGAACTGTGGATCGCAATTTCGATCATGCCCAGCAAGAAGCAAAGTACCCCCATCCTGAGACCAACGAATATTGTCGACCATATACCCCACACTTTTTCGCTCTAAGAGAGGAGTTTCTCTCCCACGAGACAGCTTTACGATATTTTTGGCAAAGTACTCGGCGATATAAAGCCAACCCCCATCTTCGGAAGAAACAATACCATTCGCTCCAACCATTTCACTTCCTGGAATTATTCGCCAGCCTAAGTCAACAGACCATTCCCAAACCGCCCCGCCCGCTCTGTTTAGATCAGTAACAGCAATCGCTCCATCGGGAAGACTGGTCACTGCGTTAAATCTGGCAACTGAGTCTGGGGCCACTATACAGCCTACCCATCGAAGCGAGGGAAGCTCCTCAGCTACATTTAACTCAAATACTTCAACAGCCTCCCTTTCTCCATGCCCCACGACATAAAGCGTATGAATGCCATCAACACCAAGCCTATAAGTAACTCCATGTGGTTGAAAGCTAGTGGCTTCTGAAGGGCAGTCTTTATACAAGGATGTGTTAAGCCTTGCTTCGAGCGCATTTTGGGGAAATATTTCTCTGGACTGAAAGTTTTGACTATTAACTGCGTAGATTGTCCCTGTAGAGGGAGATGTGCGCCCTGAAGCGATTACTACTTCGCTATTAGGTATCTCGATAATATCTTCAGCATCAATAATCCCACAAATGAATTGAATATCACCTACTGGCTCACATTCAGAGGCTCCGTGAGTAAATGAAGTCAAGACACTTAAAAAGCCAGTCAATAATAGGAGTAATATAGTTTTAGTTTCCAATGCCACCACCTCAATTATTCGTTATTTTTAATCCATAATCTCACGATAAAATAGCCCAATACGCCGGTGAAATATAAGTAGAAACCATCTACTTGCTTTGGAATAGCTCTGTTTCTACATGCCGGGCATTGCTGAATTATGGAACTGTACAATCTTCCAAATTCCATCTTGTAAAGAAAGTGCCATACTAATACGGAGTGGAGTGCCAGTTTTTTGACCCTGTGGCACCACTTCCCACATACCAGAGATTAAAACACTATCACTTGATAATTCCATAATTGAAAAATTCAGGGCCCGAGCCAACGTCTGGCCAGGAGCTCGTTTACTTAATCCAGAAAAATATAAGCGAATACCAGCGGTTTCCTCGACCAACTCCATTGAGCCAGTGCCCCAAAAGATCGCATCCTCTGAGAACAAATTAACAATGCCGTCGACATCCGAGTTAGTAAAAGCCGATAAAAACTCATGGAACACATCCACGGCTTGAGGATTCTTAGCCTCCGCACCCTGAGCAGTTGAGGTGCCAGCGAAAGCAATAACAAATAAAGCAAAGAATGTAGTACCCAGAAGTCTCATAACTTTTCCTATAGAAATGCCAAATCACTCGTTCAGAATAGTATGTACTAGCAAAATAGGGAACCTTTCTATGCAAGTGGGTGCACACTCGGCGGTGGGGTCTGGATAAGGCTGTTTTGAGGTTTTAGAGGGTGGGGTCTGAAGGCGTTTGACACGCGGAATTTCAATATAGGCTTTAGCGCTTCAAAGAGGGCCCTGAATATGCAGATCAAGCGGTTACTGGATGATCGAGAGGTGTTTGTTGGTAGTAAAGTGTCGACGCTCAGGAGCATTCCTATACTTCGCAAGCCGTTGTTGACCGAAGGAGTATTCTTTCTGGGAATTGAAGAAAGATTTTTTAATATTTAAGCCCAAGAGAGCTATACGACAGGGAATCAATTGGTATGTTTTTTGGTAGGTATTGCAGGGATTAAGTCGTAAGGCACTGAAAATATATAGCAATATGGCGGACCGGACGGGACTCGAACCCGCGACCCCCGGCGTGACAGGCCGGTATTCTAACCAGCTGAACTACCGGTCCGCAACTCTTGCAATATCCTCGTAGCGACCGTCTGATGAAGGCGAGTTGTTCGGCTCGCCTTCGGCTACTACGTGGTTCCAGCTTTCAAACAGCGCTGAGAAAGCGTGCTCGAAAATTGGTGGGTGATGAGGGATTTGAACCCCCGACATTCGCCTTGTAAGGGCGACGCTCTCCCAACTGAGCTAATCACCCGTGTCACAGAGAGAGGCGCATTTTACCGACTATCGGGGGTATGTCAACAAGATGTGTGCATCGGGTTAAATAAAACCCCTCTCGTGTTTTGCGAAACCCACGAGCTCACGCAGAGCAGGTCACACAACGACCAAATTCCACTCGCTCAGCGCCGCTGCGATATACAGGCAATGGCTAAATCGCTAGAATAAGCGCCCGCTGTTTCTTTGTTTGGTTGCCGGTTTGGCTGCCTTTAACTTATGCCACGATTACGAAGTCCGACATTATGCGATTGTTTAAAGAGTTCACCTTCGAAGCAGCTCACCGGCTACCTAACGTGCCCCCAGAGCACAAATGCTCTCGGCTCCACGGCCATTCGTTCGTCGTTAGGATTAGCGTTCAGGGTGAGGTTGGCGAAGAATCGGGCTGGGTGATGGACTTTGGAGATATTAAGGCGGCGTTTCGACCTATTCTCGAGCGCCTCGATCACTACTATCTCAATGACATACCAGGCCTTGAGAACCCCACCAGCGAAAACCTTGCGCGCTGGATCTGGATAGAGCTTAAACCCGTACTGCCTCAGCTGTGCGAGGTCGAAATACGCGAAACCTGCACCAGTGGCTGCATCTACGTCGGTGACTAAACCCAGCCGCTAAGCCCAGCCGCTGCACATCGACGCTTTACATTGACGCTTTACATTGACGTTTCACATTGGCGCTTCACATTGGCACTACACGGCAATAAGCGCGGCAACCTCAATCGACTCGTCGGCTAAGCGCAAGGCAGTGACCGCTGCGCGGTCTTTGACTAGTTTTTTCGCCAACATAAATTCCTTCGGTCGCCCAACGCAGTCAGCAGCGATGACCACACCGTCTTTTAAGTAAAATAGCGCAAAGCCGTTTTCACTCCCGACCTCGGGCGTGCCGCGAATGGCAAGCTCATCGAAGCCATCGCTCAAACCGACCATTTGCAGTTTAATCTCATACTGATCTGACCAGAACCAAGGCACTGCGTCGTAGGCGATTACCTTGCCGCAAATATTCGCTGCGGCCACGCGCGACTGATCCGTGGCATTCTGAACTGACTCGAGCAGCAGTGGACGGCGATAGAGCGCACTCGGATGCCGCGCACAGTCACCTGCCGCGTAAATATTCGCATCGGTTGTTTGGGCATTTTCATCAACCAGCACGCCGCGGTCGGTGGCGAGCCCGGCCTCTTCACACAGGCCAACGTTGGGAATTACACCAATTCCGGCGATAACAAAGTCAGCCTCATACTCCGAACCGTCTGCGCAAACAACAGACTCCACCGAGCCGTGACCCCGTAGTTCGCTGACCATCGTATTGGCAACGATCGTCACTCCCCTACTGGTATGAAGCTGTGTCATATACGCTGACATTACTTCGCTTGTTACGCGCTCAAGAACGCGCTTCGCCGCCTCGATAACGGTCACCTCGAGCCCCATGCTGCATAAAACAGCAGCTGCCTCGAGCCCAATATACCCACCGCCCACGATGACTACCTTTCGATCCGGAGTCGCCAGCGGCCGGAATTTTTCGATATCGGCTGCATTGCGAATCGTGAACACGTTATCGAATTTCTCGCTGCCGGGTAGCGTGCGCACAGTGGCGCCAGTGCAGATAGCAAGCTTGTCATACTGACGAGAACTGCCATCGGATAAGAGTACGATTTTTGCGTCTCTGTCGAGTTTCTCTACTCGGGTGGAGAGCATCAATTCAACGTCATTATCAGTAAACAACTTTGCAGGCCGGAGACGGATCTCATCTAGCGTCTTTTTACCCGCGAGGAGTTCTTTAGACAACGGAGGACGATGGTAGGGCAACTCATCTTCTTCGCTGATGAGTAAAATCTTACCCTCCCATCCCTCTCGGCGGAGCTGCAGGGCTAAGGTCGTGCCGGCATGGCTCGCGCCGACAACGATACAAGTTTGCTCACTCATTTACTGACTCCTAAAATTAATACTTTATCGAGAGAAGACTGAGTTCAAAGCGACCAGTCAATCTCTCCTCTGCCTCGCTCACGCAGAAATTGATTGCATCGAGAAAAGGGCTTGCTGCCGAAGAAGCCTCGATACGAAGACAGCGGCGAAGGATGCGGACTCTCGATAACGAGATGCCTCGTCGCATCGATGAATTTTTTCTTACTTGCAGCAAACTTGCCCCAGAGAATAAACACACAAGGCCGAGAGTCTTTCGCGACCACCTGCATGATCAGATCCGTTAACTGTCCCCAGCCAAGCGTTTCATGAGAGCCTGCATCCCCCGCCCTCACCGTTAAAACACTATTCAGCAGCAATACTCCTCGACCCGCCCACTCGCTCAGATCGCCCTCTACTGGCTCGAGGACATCTGTATCGTCTGCAAGTTCGCTAAAAATATTGCGCAGCGAGGGAGGTATTTTATGACCACGTCGCACGGAGAAACAAAGCCCGTGCGCCTGACCCCCGTGATACGGATCCTGGCCGAGTATTACGGTTTTAACCCGCGCCGGCGATGTTTTCACTAATGCCGAAAAAACTTCATTCAGGCCTGGGTAAATCAAATATCCCGCGTCAGATTCAGCTTTCAGACTGCGCTCGATCTTTGCCAGCAGAGCCACTACGCTCGCCTCGCTCTGCCCAGGCAATGCCGCAAGGCTCGCTAGCCATTCCTGCGGCATCGCCTCACTCAAACCATCATAAAAACCAAGAGTGCTCATCGCGCGCCCGAAGCGCTAGTCTTGCGCGTGCAGCGGACGCATGTGTGGAAACAACAGAACATCTTTAATCGATGCGCTATCGGTAAACAGCATGACGAGTCGGTCGATTCCAATACCCTCACCTGCCGTCGGTGGCATGCCGTATTCTAAGGCTCGAATATAGTCTTCGTCATAGTGCATAGCCTCGTTATCGCCCGAGTCCTTCTGCGCAACCTGCGCCCTGAAACGCTCGGCTTGGTCTTCGGAATCATTTAATTCAGAAAAACCGTTGGCCAATTCGCGTCGACCGATAATAAGTTCGAAACGATCGGTGATCTCTGGATTATCCTCATTGCGTCGCGCTAGCGGCGAAACCTCGATTGGGTATTCTGTAATGAAGGTAGGTTGATCGAGTTCGGCCTCGACTTTCTCTTCGAAAATCTCCATCAGAATCTTGCCCTTACCCCACGCCTTGTCGTAATGCACGTCGAAACTATCGGCAAGCGCCATAAGCGACTCTTTAGTTGCAAACGCAGCGTCGTCTGTAACACCGCAGTATTTCTTGATGGCGTCGACCACTGAGAGGCGCGCAAAAGGCTTTGAGAAATCGTATTCGGATCCCTGGTAGCGCACCATTGTTGTACCGAGAACCGTTTCGGCTATCGTTTTAAATAAATCTTCAGTGAGATCGATGAGATCCGTGTACTGCGCATAGGCCTGATAAAATTCGAGCATGGTGAACTCAGGATTATGACGTGTAGAAAGCCCTTCATTGCGAAAGTTGCGATTGAGTTCGAAGACGCGATCAAAGCCACCGACAACCAAACGCTTGAGATATAGCTCTGGAGCTACCCGTAAAAACATGTCTTGATCGAGTGCGTTGTGATGCGTGACAAAAGGTCTTGCCGTGGCGCCACCCGGAATTACCTGCATCATTGGCGTCTCGACCTCCATAAACTGATGCGCCTCGAAATAGTCACGTATGCAGCGTACGATTTTCGAGCGCATGGCGAATATTCGGCGCGACTCCTCGTTCACTATTAGGTCGACATAACGCTGGCGATAGCGCATTTCGGTATCAGTCAGTCCTTTAAACTTATCCGGCAGTGGCCTGAGCGACTTGGTTAAGAGGCGAAAACTCGCAACGCGGATTGTGAGCTCGTCTTTGCCTGTTTTAAACAGCTCGCCTTCGAGGCCTATGATGTCGCCAAGATCTAATGCCTTAAACTCCTCGACTAACTCTTCCGGGAGCGATTTATTGTTCATGTAAAGCTGCATCTGCGCAGCCCCGTCTTGAATCACAGTGAAAGGGCCGCGCATGCGAATTATGCGCCCAGCAACCGCCACCTGAACCGCCTCGCTTGCGAGGGCCTCTTTGTCTTTTGCATCGTACTGCGCAATCAGTTTTTCTGAACTCGCCGTTGGCGTAAAGTCATTAGGAAACGCAATGCGCTTCTCGCGAATCGCAGAAAGTTTTTCGCGTCGTGCCGCGATTAACTTATTCTCATCATGGGCATCCACGTTAGCGTTGTCAGTCTGATCTGTAGTCATAGTTGCGTCTGTCTTATTGAGACCGGCATGTTGTCCGGTGTTATGAAAATTAAGCGTTAGTAAGCGTTTATAGCCCCATCTTGAGACTTGCTTCGATGAATTTGTCGAGACCACCATCGAGCACGGCACCGGTGTTGCTCACCTCGACGTTTGTGCGCAGATCTTTGATGCGTGACTGGTCGAGCACGTAAGAGCGAATCTGGCTTCCCCAGCCGATGTCTGCTTTAGACTCCTCTACATCTTTCGCTGCGTCTTTACGCTTAAGCTCTTCCATCTCGTAGAGCTTTGCTTTGAGCTGTTTGATCGCGGCGTCTTTATTCTTGTGCTGCGAGCGCTGGCTTTGGCACTGAACCACAATGCCGCTCGGCTCATGCGTTAGGCGCACGGCGGAATCTGTTTTGTTCACGTGCTGACCGCCTGCGCCGCTCGAGCGATAGGTGTCTACGCGCACTTTAGACATATCGAGTTCCACTTCGATATCGTCGTCGATTTCGGGCGCTATAAATACCGAGGCAAACGAGGTGTGTCGACGACTTCCTGAGTCGAAAGGGGATTTTCGCACAAGTCGATGCACGCCCGTTTCTGTCCTCAACCAACCAAAAGCAAACTCCCCTTTGATATGCAACGTGGCGCTTTTGATGCCAGCGACTTCGCCGCCGGAGACCTCGAGCACTTCGGCATCGAAACCCTTAGCTTCGGCCCAGCGCAGATACATTCTCAGGATCATTTCGGCCCAGTCCTGCGCCTCGGTGCCGCCCGAGCCTGCTTGAATCTCGAGAAACGCGTTGTTAGGGTCCATCGCACCGGAGAACATGCGTCTAAACTCGAGCGCTTCGAGACTTGCCGTGCGAATGGCGAGGTCACTCTTAGCCTCTTCAAACAGTTCAGTGTCGTTTTCTTCACTGGCCAGTGCCAGCAGGTCTTCGATATCCCCCAGACTGCCCTCCAGACCGTCTATGGTTTTCACCACGGCCTCTAATGCGGAGCGCTCTTTACCGAGCGCTTGGGCATACTCTGGCTTGTCCCAAACGGCTGCTTCGCCGAGCTCCATCTCAACCTCAGTTAGCCTTTCGCGCTTAGTTTCGTAGTCAAAGATACCCCCTTAGCGTCTCGGTTCGAGCGCGAAGGTCGCGGAGCTGGGTCAAATGCGCATTGATTTCTAACATGGTGAGCTTCCGAAAATTCTAAACTACGGCGACTATCAAGCTAGGCATTTTACTCGAAATTGACAGCAGTTACGAACGCGAGCTGCGCTTGTGACGTGGTAAACTGGTGCTATTCTTTTTCGCGCGGCAAAAAACCGAATGGCATCAGAAAACAATACGCCCGCAGGTGAGACCTCCAAACAGCCTGCTACTCTGATCGTAGCCAATGCACAGCTGTCTTGGCTCGACACTGGCCTGCCCTATTCTTTGGATTTTGACGACACCTATCATTCCTCCGAAGGCGCACAAGCCGAAAGCCGTTACCTGTTTTTGGATGGCAACCGAATAACGCAGCGCTGGCATGAGGCTTACGAGTCCGCGAAACGCGTTGTCGACTGCTTTACTGTCGCAGAGCTAGGTTTTGGCTGCGGACTTAATTTTCTCGAAACGCTACAGCGCTGGACGCAGGCGCACAGTAAACCTCACCGGCTGCATTACGTTGCCTTCGAAAAGCACCCCCTCACGCATGCCGACCTTACGCGCGCGCTCGAGCAATGGCCAGATCTAGCGGCATACTCAGCTCAGCTGCTTAGGCAGTATCCGGAACATAGCGCCGGCTGCCACCGACTCTATTTCGGTAATGACGTAACGCTCGATCTCCACTATGGCGACGCTTTGCAGCGCATCAGCGCCATGTCCAGAAGCCAAGAGACAACAATAGACGCGTGGTATCTGGACGGATTTAGTCCCGCGCTAAACCCTAGTCTCTGGGATTTAGAGATTGCGCGCGCCATGGCGTTGCACAGCAAAGAAGGCACGACAGCGACAAGCTACAGCGTTGCCGGCAGCGCACGGCGCGCGCTCATCGAGGCGGGGTTCAGCGTTACCAAACGCGCGGGCTTTGGCAAGAAAAGACATAGCCTTAGCGCGGTTTTTGAAAAACCTGCTTCAAATTCTCCCGCCCTTTTCGGCGCGAACGCTCCTGTGCCTTCCCGCGCCAATGCTGTCGAAAACCGCCCGAATTTATCGGCCACCGTTCAGCCTAAAAACGGGACAAGTCAGTCTGGAGCAGCCAACGGTGGCTACGATGTGCTGGTGATTGGCGCGGGGCTTGCCGGGTGCAGCACCGCTGTTGCGCTCGGTCGACGAGGTTTGACAGTGAAGCTAATCGATTCGGCGCCGCGGCCAATGTCCGGCGCCTCGGGGATTCCGCAATTGGCTTTAAGACCCAGACTTTTCCGCTCGGCGGAGAGCGGTGCAAGCTTCTTTCTCAACGCCTATTCGACTGCACGAAGGTTCTACGCCCATCTAGACGCATCGGGACAGGCAGCCATAACCGCGTGGCATCCAACAGGTGTCGTGCAATTGTCCGGGGCGTTGAATAAAAAACAGTCGCTCACCCCTGAACTAGTTAGCGCGCTGTATGACCCGCGCATCGTTAGGCCTGTGAACGCCGACGCGACCTCCGCTCTCGCAGGACTTGAGGTTACCGAAGGCGGCTGGTATTTCGAAGGCGCAGGTTGGCTCGATCCACACACCCTCGCGCAGAACCTTCTCGCATTTGAGAAGAGAATTGTCCCGCAATTCGATAGCGAAATTATAAGCATAAGTGCAGAAGCAGCCGATGCGGTGACAGGCAAGCCGAGACATTGGATTGCGACCGATGCGAGGGGTAATCGGTATCAAGCGGCGACTGTTGTATTGTGTAATTCGCACGCTATAGACTCTCTCGCGCCCGATTTGGGCCTACGTCTGAACACTGCACGTGGACAAGCAAGCTTGATAAAAGCCGAAACAGATTCAGCTGCGCTTCGCTGCGTTGTAAGTGGCGAGCGCAGCCTTTTCCCAGCACACAATGGCACCCAACTAATCGCCGCGAGCTATCGAACCGGTAGCGAGTCGCTTGCGACGCGCGAGCGAAATGCACTCGATGATGACCAAAATTTGGCAGGAATAGCCGCTGTTTTCACCAAACCTCTCAGTAGGATGCAAGACGGTGCAGCGGCGCCGGCAGTCACTCAGGCGCCCAACGAGGGGCAATCGCTGGTTGCGATGCGCAGCGCTGGAGAAGATTTTTTACCCGTTGTAGGCAGAGCGCCGGCGGTAGAGGCTGTCGTTGCAGATTTGGCAGCTCTGCGCAGAAATGCGAAGGCCGAAATACCCACCGAAACAGCCTATCAAGAGGGGCTTTTTGTGAATGTTGGCCACGGGTCTAATGGCGTTGCGACATGCCCACTGAGCGCAGAATACCTTGCCAGCCTAATCTGCAGAGAACCATTACCACTCGATGCAGCGGAGGCCGAACTTATCAGCCCCGCCCGCTTTATTGTCAGAGACATTAAGAAACAAACCCGCTAGCGCGCAAAAAAAGCCGCCACGACCTTTGCCAATGCTGGGGCGTCGTCTGACCCTGCGAGTTCTCGGATAGAATGCATACCAAAGGTCGGGACGCCAACATCAACGGTCTCAATCCCTAATGATGCCGAAGTGATTGGGCCTATTGTGCTGCCACAGGCCATATCGGCGCGCATAGCAAACAACTGAGGCGTGACGCCAACCTTCATGCACAAGGACTTAAACAGCGCCACAGAGTGCGAGTTACTGGCATAGCGTTGATTCGCATTAACCTTAATGACCGGCCCTTTGTTTAACAGCGGGCCGTGTTTATCGTCGTGTCGATCGATGAAATTAGGGTGTATGCCATGTGCGTTGTCGATAGAGAGCATCGCCGATTGGCTAATCAATCGATCAAAGCCGTCTGCCTCTGCCCCCACGCTGCCGAGAAGTCGATCGACCACCGACCGAAGCAACGGGCCCTGCGCGCCCGAGGTCGAAACGCTACCTACCTCTTCGTGATCATTACACACCACAATCGAGGTGTGCGTGACCGGCGAGTCGCAGAGTGCTTCACAGGCGAGAAAACAGCTTAATAAATTATCTAATCGTGCCGAGGCTAGAAACTCGTCTTTAAGTCCCAATAGTTTGGCTGGCTGTGTATCGTAGAACATCAATTCGTGCGACAGCACCTCCGCAGCCGAATCGCCTCCGGGCTGCGCCTTTATCTGTTCGAGAAGAAACGCCTCTAGGCAGAAATCATCGCCCTCGCCTAGCTGCGAAATAAGCGGCGCCATCTCAGTTTGCGGGTTAATTTTTCGGCCCTCATTCGCTGTGCGATCGAGATGTATTGCTAAGCTAGGAATAAATGCTATTGGCTTACGCAGGTCGAGCAGCGTCGATTTTAACGCGCCGTCTGCGTCGAGATAATCCACGCGCCCAGCAAGCGACAGATCTCGATCGAACCAAGGGTTTAATAATGCCCCGCCGTAGACCTCGACACCGAGTTGCACATACCCCTGCTTTTTAGATTCGGGAACCGGCTTTAGTTTTAAACAGGGGCTGTCGGTATGCGCACCCGCAACTCTGATACCGTTTTCAACTAAAGGCTCTGTCCCGCAGACAAACGCCACAAGCGCTGAATCATTGCGCACAATAAAATAGCGACCTCCGGGCTCTAAATGCCAGCTGTCCCCATCAGCAACTTGCTCGAAACCAGAAGCTGCGAGCCTCTTTTTTAGACTTTCGACAGCATGAAAAGGGGTTGGGCTTGAATCAAGAAAATCGAGGAGACGAGCATTGAAGTCGGCGATCATGGGAGTCCACAAACACTAAAGAAGAAGAGTATGCCGAGAGCGCCAGAGCGGCGCCCGCGGATGAAAAAGTACACGCAGCCTAGCGTATTTCGAGCAGCTCGACTTCGAATACTAGCGCCGAATTAGGCGGAATAGCGGGTGTAGGTGACTGCTCACCGTAGGCAAGATTTGGCGGTAAGAATAAACGCCACTTATCGCCAACACTCATCAGTTGGAGTGCTTCAGTCCAGCCGCTTATTACCTGCGTAAGGCCAAATTCAGCGGGCTCACCACGGTCAACTGAACTATCGAACACAGTTCCATCGATAAGTGTGCCATGATAATGCGCGAGCACAGAGTCGCTAGTCGTAGGCGATGCGCCGTCGGCAGGGCCGCTCGAAATCACTTCGTATTGCAAACCAGACGCCGTGCTGACGACACCCTCTTTAGCGCCGTTTTCCTCAAGGAATGCCTGAGTAGTGGCAAAATTAGCTTCCATCTCAGCCTGCGCCGCTGCTGTCATCCGTTCTTGGAAAAGTTGAATCGCGGCAAACAATTCCTCATTGCTTAATTGAATCGTATCGCCGGCTGCATCGCGCATACCCGCAACGAAACTATTCATGTCGATGCCTTCGATGATGCCCTGCGCCACTAAGTTCTGGCCGATATTCACGCCGATAGAATAGCCAATGCGATTGTCTTCGTCAGCGAGGTCAATCGCTTCCTGTGCAGAGGCTTGGCCCGCAAACAGCAACGAGAGCCCTAGTGAGAGGCTCGCGGCTGCAGACGCTTTGTATACTGCGCGTGAAATGCTCGCTTTGAGCGGATTGAGCAATAAAGTGGATGACGAGTGATTCGACATGAGTGTTCCTTCTTTGAAGTTAAAAACGCAGCTGAGCAGCTAACACCAAGCAAAGCGCTTACCATGGCTACCTATTAGAAATAGTTTGGACGCAGTCTAGCGAGGATATCTGCCAATTGCCAGCCACAGAAGACCACTCAAGGCTAACGGTGCTACACTCGATACTCGGCGGGTTTAAGCAAACTGAGCGAGAGTACTGTCACGCTCCAGCGGAGGATTCGATGTCCATCAGCAGTCTCGGTATTCTAATGAAAGGCTCGCTTTATTGCAGGTCCAGCCGCCAGTGGCTAATCGCTTTAGGGCTTACCTCAATCCTCACAGCGTGTTCTAACCCCTATACTGTATCGATTAATAACAATGCCGTGTTCGATCCTCAAGATCGCCTTTACACAGGGGAGGTGCGCAACGCAGATTTGCAAGGCTGCATCAATTTTGCTCTGCGCCAGCAAAAAATAGAAAGCGAAGACCAGCTGCAGGTCCTCGCCTGCGCTAACTCCGAGGTAACCGACCTGGCTAACATTTCTCGACTGGAGAATTTGCGTTTTATTGACCTCGGGAAAAATCGAATAAGCAACCTCACTCCGCTCGAGCGACTAGATAAGTTGAGCGGGCTTAATCTAAGCAACAATCTCATAGAAGACATCTCGCCACTCCTAAGAATCAAAACGTTGCGCTCTTTAAATCTCTCTGGAAACAACGCTATTCCTTGCCAAGATATCGCTGAGCTTGCTCGCCGTATGGGTGCGAATTTCACACCGCCGACCGCGTGCGCGCGTTAGCCGCGCGTTTAGTTAATGCGGTGCGCCCGAATGAAACCTAAACTGCGAATCGTCGCTTGTGACAAGCACCGCCTCGGCCGCTAGAAAGGCTTGGAGCCTCTCATCAACATCAACGCCTGCCGCGGGCGCATACTCAGACGCAAGACTCAAATAATCTTCATAGTGCCGCGCCTCCGACTTTAAGAGGCTTCGGTAAAACTTTGCCAATTCTTCATCGAGATGAGGAGCTAAAGCTGCAAATCGCTCGCAAGAACGTGCCTCTATAATGGCGCCGATTAACAGCGTATCAACTAACTGCGCCTCCCCTTTCGACTCTGAAAGGGCTCGTAAACTGGCCGCATATCTCGACGCACTCACCCCTTCGTAACGCACGCCTCGAGCCTGCATTAGTTCAACCACCTGCTGAAAATGCAAAAGCTCCTCGCGGGCAAGCTGGGACATTTTCTTGAGCAGCTCGGGCCTATCGGTGTATTTGTACATCAAGTTCATCGCGGTCGATGCAGCTTTTTTCTCGCAGTTAGCATGGTCAGCAAGGAGCAGTGCCTGGTTTTGACAGGCCGCTTCGATCCACGCGCTGGGCGTACTGCAGTGCAAGAATTTTCGTATTGGCGCCAATAATTCGGCAAGGGTGTCATTCATCAAATGGCGTCTCTTGAGAGTCTGTGGCATGAGGAAGAGCAGCGGGAGAAGACGCATCCTCCTCGTCGTCGTCGATACCTAACGCCTTATCGAGCACATGCGACTTATGCTTTTTCGCTGTTTTCGCACCCAGCTCGCGCAGCTTTTCGGTTCTTGAAATAAGATTGCCGCGACCACTAGTCAATTTATTATGCGCCTTGTCATAGGTCGCATTGGTTGCCTCCAATCGCTTTCCTAGCTCTTCGATGTCTTCGCTAAAGGCAACAAATTTGTCATAAAGGCGACCAGCCGCCTCCGCAATTTGCTTCGCATTTTGATTTTGCTGCGCCAAGCGCCAGAGATTCTGCACGGTTTTCAATGTAGTCAGCAGTGTCGTCGGACCAACGAATATCACGTTTTTTTCAAACGCTTCGTGGTTTAGCTCGGGCTCTTCTTGTATCGCTACCGAATAGGCCGATTCGATTGGCATGAATAGGAAGACATAGTCGAGCGAGTTCACACCAATAAGGTTCTGATAGTTCTTCGCGGCTAGCCCACGAACGTGGCCTCTAATAGACTGAATGTGCTGTTTGAGATGCGCCTCTTTCTCATCGGGGTCTTCGGCGCTGGTGAACCCTTCCCATGCTTTGAGAGACACCTTTGAGTCTATGATAATGTCTCGCGACTCGGGCAAATGAACGACGACATCGGGCTGAGAGCGGCTGCCGTCTTCGGCGTCGAGACTGACTTGTGCATCGTATTCGACACCCTTGGTGAGTCCAGAGCGCTCGAGAATGCTCGTGAGAATTACCTCGCCCCAATTGCCCTGCGACTTGTTGTCGCCCTTAAGCGCCTGAACCAGATTCGCCGCCTCGATACCGAGTTTGTCATTGAGCTCGTGTAGCTTTCGAATTTCGGCGCCCAGCGTATGCCGCTCTCTAGACTCGTTGCTGTAAGTCTCTTCGACACGCTTCTCGAAGGTTTTGATTTTATCTTGGAGGGGATTTAATAGCGCTGACAGACTTTGCTGGTTTTTCTCTTCGAACCGTTTGCTCTTTTCATCGAATATTTCGTTGGCAAGGTTTTTAAACTGCAGGCTTAGCTCTTCTTTCGACTCTTTAAGGAGCGTGAGCTTGTCCTCAAACTGCGCCTTTTCGAGCTCTAGCGTCTTCTCTAACACCAGATTGATTTCGCGTTGGCCTTGGAGCTCGTTGCGACTCGCGATCGCCTCGCTACTCGCTAAGTCGCCTTTTTCGATTGCCGTGCGAAGCGTTGCCTGAATGGCCTCTAAACTGGCCTTGAGACTCGACTCGGTTAAGCGAGCGTTCTGTAACTTAATCACCAGCAACACTGCGACCACGCCGAGGCAGACTGCGGCGCCCAGCGGGAGGAGCAAAAAAAGTGTTTCCATCAGCGCAGGCCTGGTCTAGGTTAAGTTTTCGTTGATCTCTTGAAGTAGCTCGATTGTAAGGCGGCTATGCCCGCTCTGACCGTCGGTCAGGGCTTCAATAACCACATCGATCGTGTCTCCGGTATCGAGCAGCCTAACAGCAAAGTCTTGAAGCACGGCGTCGTTCCCACCTCGGCCTCGACCTAACAGCCTCCCGACGAAGCCAGGCTTATCTTTGTCCGCTTGGATACCTGCAAATTTAACGCTGATCACGGACTGATCGCGGTTGGCATCGACGATCTCGATTTCAGCACGTTCAATCGCCTGTCGAACTTGCACCCAAGCGCGGCCGTAATTAATCCTTAACGCCAATTTCTCCTCTTCACTGCCTGCGGCAATGATATTGGCCTTGCGCGCCGACTCTATGCTGCCCGCGAGCAGACTCGAAGATGATGCCTGATAGACATCATTGCGATCGGCGACATATTGCGAAAGCGCATCGAGTATCTGCTTCTCACGGTCCTCAGAATCTGAGTTCTCCGGCCACGTCACCACAATCGGAATTGGCTCGGAACGTAAGTCAGAGATGTGCGTGACATAAATTTCGGCATACCCTGAATGCAGCCCAGGTTCGATGCTAATTCGGTATTTGTGTCTTAGCAGGGGCTCCGAATTCACTTCGACCCACGCCGTTTCTGCGATACCGCTACTCGGATTTTCGTAGTCTAAAACCACGTTAAGCCGCGACCAGAAATCGCGCACCAAAGGCCATACCTGCGCAGGCGTGGCGTCGAGGAGTATCCAGCGGCTATCGCCAAGGTTTTGAATGATGACGCCCTCACGCCGCCGAGTCTCGATAGGCTTGGGCATTGGTACGCCATCGAACGGCTCGGCATCCGCCGCAGCAACAATCGCCTGAGGAATAACGTAGAGCTGATCGATAGTGTAGCTATCGAGGTCACTTGGTACATCCATCTCCGGCAGAATTGGCGCGTCTCTGTAATCTCCAACGCGATCGCGTATCAGGCCGTCTTCACCTGTTAAGCCTATTTTGTCCAAGCCAGGAATACTGCAGGCGGCCAGCCCACCTAAGAGCGCTAACGAAATCAGTCGAGTGAATGTGTGATGTCTGCGTTGCATTGCCTTTTCCTAGCGGAGTCTTTTTATTCGTTCGGTGCGCTTCACGCTCGAACGAGCGAATCGTAACTACTTTTACTGCCCTACTTTTACTACCCTACTTTGATGCCCGCATTTAGCAGCGCATCGAGTACTTTGACGTGAAATTGCTCGTCGAGTTCCACGAGAGGCAAGCGAATGCCTCGTCCAATGAGCCCCATTTGCCAAAGTGCCCACTTTACAGGAACCGGATTAGCCTCTACAAAGAGGTCTCGGTGCATAGATCGCAACGCGTCGTCCATCTTTTGTGCCCCCTCGGCATCGCCAGCGAGCGCAAGCTCGCACATGCGCGACATTTCGGCAGGCGCGACGTTTGCCGTTACCGAAATCGCCCCTTTTGCGCCAGCTAAGATAAGGTCGCAGTTGAGCGCATCTTCACCGCAGTAAACGGCTAATCGATCGCCACACTGTGCGATCAATTCCACGCCCCGGGCTTTATCGCCAGTTGCGTCTTTAATGCCTACAATATTGGGTATATCAGCCAACGCGTCGACGGTCTCGAGCGACAGGTCGCACATCGTGCGCCCCGGGACATTGTAAAGTATCTGCGGTATGTCCACGCCTTCGGCAATCGTCTTAAAGTGCTGATAGAGGCCTTTCTGCGAGGGTTTTGTGTAGTAAGGCGTAACCAAGAGACACGCATCGGCGCCTCGCTCTTTCGCCTCTGCAGTGAACAACAACGCCTCTGCTGTATTGTTTGAACCCGTGCCGGCGATGACGGGCACGCGACCTGCAACGCGTTTGACACAGTGTTCGATAAGATCAATGTGTTCTTGAGAACTAAGCGTCGCCGACTCGCCTGTTGTGCCCACAACGACAATACCATGTGTGCCACTGTTGATATGCCATTCGATCAATCTATCGAAAGCGGGCAGATCGATATGTCCACCTTCCATCATTGGCGTAACTATCGCTACCAGACTGCCGCTTGGCGTCCCTTTCGCATTATCACTGTCTCGCAACATCGGTTGTTATCCTTACGCCGCCCGGGGGGCAGCACTTCATTACTGGGTAAAATTGCTAGGCGTTAGTTTCCGCATCGAGGCTAGCTTTCTGTGGCGGACGACTCTGAGGAAAGCACCGATTCTGCGGCCACTTTGCTTGGCCACGAATTAATGACCGCTTTGATCAAGGTTGCCAGCGGGATAGCAAAGAATACACCCGCCAAGCCCCAAATGCCTCCAAATATGAGCACCGAGGCGATGATGGCGACTGGGTGAAGATTTACCGCCTCAGAAAAGATTATCGGCACCAAGACATTTCCGTCGATTAGCTGGAGGATGCCATACGCGACTATCGCTGTGTAAAACTCGCCGCCTATGCCCCATTGCACAAACGCAACCGCTGCAACCGGCACGGTCACTACAGTGGCACCGATGTAAGGCACGATAACCGAAATCCCAACCAACACCGACAATAGCAGTGCGTAGTTGAGACCCAACACCTCGAAAAGAAGGAAGCTTGCGAGACCAACGATGATGATTTCTAGCCCCTTACCTCGCACATAATTGGATATTTGTTGGTCCATCTCGTGCCAGATCTTGCTCATTAATGGGCGATTACGCGGCAGGAAATTACCAGCCCAGTCAATGAGCTGCGCCTTATCTTTCATGACAAAAAACACCAGAATCGGTACCAAAATGAGGAAAATTACCCAATCAATAATCCCGGGAATACTGGCGAGTGAATACTCAAGAATGACTTGCCCATAGCCGCCCAATTCTCCGCGGACCCCAAGGATAAACTCCTGAATCTGAGACTCTGAGAACAAACTGGGGTAACGATCCGGCAGCAGCATAAGCGAGGCCTGCCACTGACTGAGTAGGTTGGGAAGCTCGCCTATTAAGCGCCTCAGCTGATTCCAAGCCTGCGGAAGTAGGAAGAAAAGAAGAACGAAGAAAAGCCCGATGAACAAAACATACACCAGAACAAACGCGAGGCGGCCAGACAACCCATACTTTAACAGCGCGTTGACCAATCCCTGCATTAGGTAGGCGACGATGATTGCTGTCATTAGCGGCGCAAGAACACCGCCTAGTGTCAGCAGCACAGTCAGCCCTACTGTGAGCAGTAACAGCAAAATAATCGATTCTTCGTCGTGGAAGTAGCGATCGTAAAAGTCCTGCACAAGCTTTTTCATTTTTAGCCCTCCAATGGGGCGGAGGCTAGGCCTTACGAATCCAGTAGAAATACGCCGCTGCGTCTTTTTTAAAATCTAAGATTTCATTATCACTCTGCGTGGCAAACAGCTTAAAGTCTTTCTCCGAGGCAGGGTCGGTTGCTGTCACCTTTAGAACCTGCGCCGATGCCATCGAATTGAGCGCGAGTTTAGCCTTGAGTAAAGGCATTGGACACTGCAGGCCGCTGAGGTCTAACTGAATATCGCTTTTTAGTTCCATGTGATTATTTTATCAAGCATTAGCTACTAATGCCTATGATCTAAGGCTTTAATTTTGGGAGTATTTCAGTAATATGATGAGACGGCGTCTATTTCCTTCTGCCGCACGGAGAATTACCGAAATCGCCATGAGCCATTCGTCCAACTATAACCGTTTAACTGCCCTTTTAGGGCGAGCAACCGAACGCTGTGACACGGCGCCGCGCGAGCGCGCCAATTACGCCTTAACAACCTTCATCTTGCTGTTGATGATCTCACCATCACTCAGCGCGCAGAACGCCCTCCCATCCCTTGGCGATCGGATTTCGGGCACCGTGTCGCTCGAGCAAGAATTCACTATAGGCCAGCAGTTTTTGGCGAGCATCCGCCGCGGCGCTCCGACTATTCCGGATCCGCTACTCAATAACTACCTCGAGAATGTCACTTACAAGCTCGCCTCGAGGAGCCAACTGCAGGACCATCGCCTTTCGTTTGTTGTTATCGACAGCGAAGAGCTCAATGCTTTCGCCGCGCCCGGAGGGATTATTGGCGTGAATACAGGGCTTTTCCTTAATGCGCAGACTGAAGCCGAATTTGCGTCGGTAATGGCCCATGAAATTTCTCACGTCAGCCAGCGCCATTTCGCTCGCGGCATCGATGAAGCCCAAGCCGGCCGCGTACCGCAAATGGCAAGTCTATTGGCAAGCGTTATCGTCATGGCAACGTCGGATGCAGGACACGGCGCCGCCGCGCTTGCCGCCGCTCAGGGTCGCGCGCTAGAAAACCAGCTTCGTTTTAGCCGCAGCAACGAAGCCGAAGCCGATCGCATCGGTCAGGACACGATGTTCAACGCAGGCTTTGACCCCGAGGGCATGTCGTCTCTCTTCGAGCGCTTGATCGCAATTAATCGCTTCGGTCGACGACCTCCAGAATTTCTCCTGTCGCACCCGGTAACAGAGTCGCGCATTTCAGATGCAAGGAGTCGCGAATTTCGCTACCCCGAGCGATCTTATCAGGAAGATCTTGAATACCAGATTGTCAGAGCTCGCGTCGTAGGTCACTACGCTGAAGACAAAGGCGCCTTAGTAAACGAAATGCGCAGAGCGCTCACTAACAGCATAAATTCCTTTACTCGCGACGCTAACCGCTACGGCCTGGCTGTCGCGCTGTGGGAGGCAGGAAATTACGCAGGGGCGAGCGCAACACTGGCTCCGCTGCTCTCAAAAGAGCCCAACAGAATTAGCTATGTCGTGACACAGGCTGAAATATTAACAAAACAGAACGAGCCAGGTCAGGCGCGCGAGTTTTTAACGCGGCACCTGCAGATCAATCCTAACAATCACGCGCTCACCACAGCGTATGCCGAGGCGCTCATTGCGGCGCGAAACTACAATGAGGCGGCCGAAGTATTGCAACGCCACGCGGTATTGCGTCCGGACGATCATCACCTGTGGGCCATGCTTGCAGAGACGCAAGGTCAGGCGGGAAATATTAGCGAGGTGCATCAAGCGCGGGCCGAATATTTTAGACTGCTTGGAGACTTTCGTAACGCGCGCCAACAGCTTCAATTTGCGCTCAGAATAGAGGTTGACCAGGGGTCTGGCGCGGCGGTCGAGGCAAGGCTTCGCGAGCGTATCAATACCCTCGAAGACCAGCAACGCGCATTGCAGGGCTAGCTAAGCTCTGCCTCTTACCTTCAACGCATTTTCAGCGGCAAAATCGAGCATTCGCTGCAATGGTTGCATCGCTCTTTCACCTACTGCTGCGTCAACAAACACTTCGTTAATCAACGCTCCTCTGATCGGCGTCGCCTGAATCTCTTCAAGCGCTGAGAGCAAGGTTGGCAGAGTGTTCATACCCATCCATGGACAGCTAGCACAGCTTCTGCAGGTAGCTTCATTACCCGCAGTGGGCGCGACGATAAATTCTTTCTCGGGTGAAAGTTGCTGCAATTTGTGAAAAATGCCGCGGTCAGTGGCGACAATAAACTGCGTGTTAGGTAACGACTGCGAGGCTTTAATAATCTGCGTGGTAGAGCCAACTACATCGGCAATTGCCAACACCTCCGCAGGTGACTCAGGATGCGCCAGCACAGCTGCGTCGGGATAAAGTGCGCGCATGTCTCGCAGACCCCGCGCTTTGAACTCTTCATGAACGATGCAAGCCGAATCCCAGAGCAGCATATCAGCGCCTGTCGACTCGCGAATGTAACGCCCCAAGTGGCGGTCTGGCGCCCACAGTATCTTCTCACCGCGCTCCATTAAGTGCTCGACAATTTCCAGCGCAATGCTCGACGTCACCACCCAGTCGGCGCGCGCCTTAACCGCTGCCGAGGTGTTCGCATAAACAACCACCGTTCGGTCGGGGTTTGCGTCACAAAACGCGGAGAACTCATCAATTGGGCAGGCGATATCTAAAGAGCACGTTGCCTCAAGCGTTGGCATGATGACGCGCTTGTTTGGGCTTAAAATTTTCGCTGACTCGCCCATGAAACGAACGCCCGCAACGACCAATGTCGAAGCGGCGCAATCTCGGCCGAAGCGAGCCATTTCAAGACTATCTCCAACAAAACCGCCACTCTCCTCGGCAAGATCTTGAAGCACGGGATCCGTGTAATAATGCGCGACCATTTTTGCGCCGCTGGCGTTGAGCGCATCGAGAATACGTTGTTTATAGTCGGCGGTAGCTGCAGCACTGAGGGACTCTACCTGAAGCGCGTCTATCTTATCGAGATAAGATTTCACAAGCTGGGTGTCGGCGGCTAAACGTTCGGGAGTCACTGGGGATTGAGTGATTTCTTGCATGCTGCGCTCTCTGTCAGGGCCAATTAAGTCATTCTAACATGGCTATACGAATGCGGAGAACGAAGAGATTTGCCTAAGTTCCCTCGTCGCGATGCGAGGGAACTTAGACGAAGATCACGGGGAAATGGTGGGCCGTGTGCGACTCGAACGCACGACCAATTGGTTAAAAGCCAACTGCTCTACCGACTGAGCTAACGGCCCGTGAAGGGGCGTCATAGTACTATCAAATCAAAAAAAGACAAGTCACAATCGACATTTTTTTCGATTATTTAGCGATAACGCGTAGGATCTTGCGACTGTGCATCGGCGAAGCCTTTTGTTCTCAGTCTGCAGCTGTCGCAGAGACCGCATGCGCGCCCTTCGGCGTCTGCTTGGTAGCATGAAACTGTGGCGGCGTAATCAACTCCGAGCTTTAGTCCCACGCCAATAATCTCTGCTTTAGTTAAGTCTATTAACGGCGTTCTGAGCACAATATTTTTTCCTTCGACTCCCGCTTTGGTTGCAAGATTAATCAGTGATTGAAACGCATCAATATACTCGGGTCGGCAATCAGGATAACCAGAATAATCTAACGCATTCACACCAATAAAAATTGCCTCGGCTTCGACAACTTCGGCCCAGGCAAGTGCGTAACTCAAAAATACGGTGTTGCGAGCCGGAACGTATGTCACTGGAATGCCCACGGTCTCCTCTTCGGGCACTGCGATACTGCGATCTGTTAGCGCCGACCCGCCGATAGCCCCCATGTCTATGGGCAACGTTTTATGAGCGATAACACCTGCGGTCTCAGACAGCTGTGCAGCTGCATTGAGCTCGCTCGCCGAACGTTGACCGTAATCGAAACTGAGCGCGTAACAGGCGTAGCCCTCGGCCTGAGCGATAGCTAAGCAGGTCGCCGAGTCGAGTCCGCCGGAGACAAGGACAATGGCCTTCTTCATTCTCTCGATTTCCTTGAGTGGATCATTGGAGGCCGGCATTAAACGCCTTTTTTATCGCCCCAAATTTGCTTGTGGAGTTGCAGTTGCATCCGCACCTTAAGCCTGTCCTCGAGCACCCACTGCGCGAGTAGTGCAGGCGCAAGCTCCTCATAGGAGGGTGAAAACAGAATATCGTCTACCCGCAATCCCAGATCATGCATGTGAACCTGAGCCTTCGACCATTCATAGTCACCGCGGTCGCAGATGACAAATTTAACCTGATCTTTAGGACGCAGCAGGGGAACGTTGGCGAGCAGATTCCTATCGCATTCGCCCGAGGCTGGGGTTTTGAGATCAAGGACAATAGACACGCGATCATCTACGTCATCGATTGGCATTGCTCCCCCAGTTTCTAAAGAGACTTGGTAGCCGGCATCGCAAAGTCTTTGCATAAGCTGAATCGCTGCAGGCTGAGCGAGGGGCTCGCCGCCCGTCACTGTGACATAGTCAGCCGAATGTTCGGCCACCTGCGCGAGAACAGAGTCAAGCGAGTGCTGCTTCCCTCCTTCGAATGCATAAGCCGTATCGCAGTAGGTGCACCGCAGCGGACAGCCAGTGAGTCGGACAAAAACAGTCGGACGACCGACGGTGCGCGCCTCGCCTTGCAGGGAGTGGAAAATTTCGGTTAGGCGTACACTCAGACCACTACTCACAGCGAAAGCAGTCGGGTGTCGGCGAGGTTCGCAACCCCTGTGTTGGGAAAGCGACGCTTGATATCGGTAAGCATCTGTCTTGCGCGCTGAATATTTCCCATACCTTGATAGGCAAGGCCTAATCCGTACATCGCATCGGGTAACTTACTCGAGTCCGCGTACTGCTCTAGGATTATTTCATAGGCGCTGCGCGCTTCTTCGAAACGCTCGAGATAGAGGTAGGCCTGCCCTTTCCAATAATGCGCATTGGTCACGAATCGCCCCTCGGGATACTGCCCAAGGTACTGATCGAATTCGGCGATAGAGCGCTCGAAGTGGCTGTTAATAACTGAATCATAAGCCATCTGATAGAGCTGCTGCTCACTGAGCACGGCCGGCTGCAATGAAGGCCGTGTAGAGGCGTTTGGCGCAGACTGAGAAGACTGAGAAGGCGCCTGATTCACTGCGGGCGTTCCACCTTGAACACGCTGCGCTGTCGCAGGAGGGGCTGTCTGCGGTGCCGCAACCTCAAGATCGCTTAGCCTCTGATCGACATCGGTATAGCGATTAAGCGAATCTCGCTGCAGCTTCTTAATCTCGAAGCCCTGTTCGTCCAGCTGCCCGCGAAGTGCTTGAATCTCAGCCTGTAGCTGGCGATTCTGCTCCAACAATAACGACATTGCATCATTGGACGATTGAGAGAACGCAGTCTGTGCGGCTGCCACAGCAGTCAATAGCGTGACAGCTACACTCACCCTAAAGGCCCTTCCGTAGAGTGACCGGTGGGTTGTGACAGTCTGGGTATGACGTAAATTCATGGCTGCGCCGAGCTCCAAAGGGAATGACTAGACCGAGTAGTTTAGGCGAGCCATACGCTGAGGGCAACGCGCCGACACATTTTTAGCGCGCGACGACTTCAACTCGGCGATTACGATTGTACACACTCTCGGATTGGCCGGTCATAGCAGGCCTTTCTTCGCCGTAACTAACCACTTCGATCTGTGAGCGCGAGGCGCCATTGACGATCAGGTAGTTGAGAATACTGTTCGCTCGACGCTCGCCTAGCGCTAAGTTGTATTCACGAGTTCCGCGCTCGTCGGCGTGGCCTTCTAAGCGCAACCGCTTGCTAGGATTAGCGGACAGGTCGCGCGCGTGATACATCAATGTTTCTCTGTCAGCGCCGCGGAATTCAGCAATATCGAAGTCGAAATAAAACACCGTTTGGCGCAGCGCATTTTCTGCTTGAATTTGCTCGGCACTTAAGCGGCCGCTTGTGCCTGCGCCACTTGCTTGCGCAGCCGAAGAAGTCGATTCACTCGAAGTGCTGCCCATAGACCCGGCGTCAGTCACTTCTGTTTCAGCATCACTCGATGATTTACAGGCTGCAAGGCTTACGAGCGCCAAACCGATTACAACTGACTTTATTAGATTCTTGATGGGCATCATGCCGATTGATCCTCTCAGATTTTATACACTGTGCCGAAAGCAGCACGTTCTAATTGGAATAAATCGGCGGAATCGCGAAAAACTTGCAAGAAATATCGATTCTTAGCAAAAAAAACGGCGCCTCCCCTCGCACTAATTAAGATAAGGCGACCAAGATGGCTCGCGCACGTCGCCGCGCGATGAAGGCAACCTAAATTTTACTCGCCCATCGATTGACACAGCGTCGAGCACACCACGGCCATTAAACTTAGTTGCGTACATAATCATGCTGCCATTAGGTGCCACACTAGGCGACTCATCGAACTTCGTCGAGGTGAGCGTGATAACCCGCAGAGTTTCGACGTTCATAATCGAAATTTGGTATTCCGGGCTCTGCCGAGTCTCTCTTCTGACATGCACCAAGTTCACTCCATCGGGCAAAAACTGTCCCTTCGCGCAGTGGAAACAGTCATAGGTGAGTCGTTCAACGTCGTAGGTGCTCGCCCCTATTTCCATTTGGTAGATCTGAGGCTGTCCCGTACGGTCGGACATGAACACGAGCGAGCGACCATCGCGCGACCAGGCAGGCTCGGTATCAATAGCCGGGTGATCGGTTATCCGAATCAACTCGTTGCTCAGCAGGTCTTGCACATAGATGTCTGGACTGCCGTCTTTAGACAACACCATCGCAAGCTTAGTGCCGTCGGGCGACCACACTGGTGAGCTGTTGATATTGGGAAAATTGGTGATCTGACGCCGCTGTCCTGTCGCTATATTCTGCGTGTAGATTCGCGGCAAATCAGTTTCGAACGATACATAAGCGATGTCTTGCCCGTTTGGCGACCAACTAGGCGACATGATGGGCTCCCGAGATTCCAGCAGCACCTGTGCTCGACGACCATCGTAGTCAGCCTTTTCGAGGCGGAAATAGGAAACCTCAGGGCTCACAAACTCACTGACAATATAGAGTATTTGTGTGGTGAACGCGCCACGGGTACCTGTCACGAGTTCGAACACCACATTACTTATCTCATGACCAATGTCGCGCAGCTGCGAAGTCGTTCCGGTGAGCACTTCACCTGCGAGTTTTATTTCTCGATTAATATCGAAGAACTCGTACTGCACCTGAATTAACTCGCTCCCCGGTGCGCGCTGCACTTTACCGACAAGCAGATAGTCCTGTGCCAGAACGCTCCAATCACGGTAATAAACCTCGCGCTCCTCGCGCGGCAAAGCGAGCATATTCGAAGGAGAGAGGGCGCGAAATTCGCCTACCTGCTGCAGGTCCGCCGTTACAATCTCCCCAATATCTTCGTCGAGGACACCGCTTCCCTCCCAAGAGAAAGGCACAACCGCGATAGGAATCGGATTGTCGATACCCTGAGTAATTTGAATACTAAGCTCAGCCCTGACTGAAAAACTCATTAAGACACTGATAACAAAGAGAAGGGGGAAAGTGCGATTAAGATTCATTAGTTAAGCAAGTCCTCTGGCTGGAAGATGAGTGACAGCGTGCGGAAATTTTGGTTAAAAACGCGAATTGGTAGCGCGGTTAATTCGGCAAAAGGCGCGGCGCGATAGACCGCATTTTCGGCAGATCTATCGAATGCGGGATCGCCACTCGACTGAGTAATTATGACATCAACGAGTTCACCCGTTGGCAGCATTTTGATCTGAATAATTGCTCGCATCCCGTTACGCGCGCTCGGTGGTCGAGACCAATTTTCTGTCACGAGCTGCTGAATTAGGCCCGTCGCACTTTGGATTAATTCGAACTCACTGCTTGCTGCCTCGGCAGCAGCCGCGTCTTGCGCGTCCTCGCGCTCTCTTTGTTGCCGAGATTCACGCTCGCGCTGAGCCTGCTCTTCGCGCCTTTTCTCGGCCTCTCGCTGACTTTCGGCTTCTCGCTTCTTACGCTCTTCTTCTGCCAGCGTTTTTTCGCGTTCTGCTTTAGCTTTGGCGTCGGCGCGCTGTTTTGCGACTTGCTGCTGCTCGCGCTTCTGCGCTGCCTCCTCTTGCCGCTTCCTCTCGGCAGCCTGTTCTTCGCGCTTCTTCTGCGCCGCAGCATTGGCGCGTTCGGTTTCTTTGCGCTTAGCCTCCAATCGCCGATTGTCTTGATTGCGCTGATTGGTGATTTGAGGATTTTCTTCGATCAATAGCGCCTTGATCACAGTCGGCTGTATCAGTTCGAGTGCTTGTGATTGACTGCTACTTTGCAAGTAAACAAGCCCGCCCAGAAGGAGAATATGCAGAGAAATAGCCACGACGACAGCGAGTGGGTAGCCATTGAGAATCACCAGATTATTGGCCCCCTCTGATTTACCGAAACCGAGTAATTCGCGCAGTGAAGGCATTCCTCTCCCCTCTCCTTTACCCTATTGCGAATCGAGTGGCTGAGTGATGAAATTCGGGTTAGCAACACCCACCGCTTGCAGTGTAGTAAGTAGCTGAATCATTGCGCCCCAGTCGGCTGTCGTATCCCCTTCGACTAGCACTTGTATTTCAGGATTCGCAGCCACAATTTTTCCTACTTGCTCACCGACTCCCTCTAAGCTCGTCGCCTGACGATCTTCACCGGTAGCGCCTATGCTTAAATAATATTCACCCGCCGAGGTAATAGAGACGACAAGGGTTGCTTGATTCTCATCTATGCTCAGCGGCTCATTATTCGCTTGCGGCAACTCTACATCAATGCCCTGGTTAAGCAGAGGTGCAGTGACCATAAAGACGATGAGCAGAACGAGCATTACATCGATATAGGGAACGACGTTTATGTCTCCCATTGGCTTGCGTTTTTTGCGGGCAATTATATCCATAATTTAGTCTCGGCAGCCGTTGCTATTCGCTGTGAACCTGACGATGGAGAATGCTTGAAAACTCGTCGGTAAACGTGACATAGCTGCCAGTGATGGTATCAACCGACGAGGAATATCGGTTATAGGCGACCACCGCAGGAATTGCGGCAAACAACCCCATTGCCGTTGCGATTAGCGCCTCTGCGATACCTGGCGCAACGACCTGAAGCGTCGCCTGCGTTTGACTCGCCAAGCCAATAAACGAATTCATAATACCGATCACAGTGCCAAATAACCCAACATAAGGTGAGACCGAGCCTACCGAGGCCAGAAACGCCAAATGACGTTCTAGCTTTTCCTCTTCGCGCGAAAAGGCCACGCGCATCGCACGCTGCGCACCTTCCATAATCGCCTCTTTGTCGACAGAGGCCTGCTGCCTCAAGCGCATAAACTCTTTGAAGCCTGCGCGAAAAATGTTTTCGATGCCTACAATAGGCACGTCGTCGCGCTGCATCTGAGTGCCTTCCTTATAGAGCTGGCTGAGATCCATCCCACTCCAAAAACGCTCCTCAAAACTCTGAACACCGCGAGACGCTGCGTTTAGCACCATCGCTCGCTGTACTATCATTACCCATGACAAAATCGAGAGCACTAATAAAGAGAGCATTACCAGTTGCACCGGCAACGTTGCCTCGAGTATGAGCTGAATTGGACTAATCGCTTCGTTCACTTCTTATTCTCCAGAGTTTACTGAGCAGGCGTAACCACGTAACTTTTAGACAGTCGTCGGCCGCAGCCTATCCGCCGCTTCACCTAGTATTTTCGGCAGAAGAGGGAAATAGTTTTGCTCTTTCGGAAGGTCCCACGCACGAAGTGTACGCTCGGAAGATGGCACTGCGCCGAGAGAGTCTAGCAATACCATGCAACACTCGGGCTAGATGATGGCAGGCTAAGACTCAGACCCGGAGGAGCCAGCCGTCTCGAGGCTGTCGAACAACTCCGCGCTGCTCTGATTCGGCTTTAAACCGAAGTGGCGATAGCCATGTTGAGTCACAACGCGCCCGCGCGGAGTCCGCATGATAAACCCTTGTTGGATAAGATAGGGTTCGAGAACATCTTCGATGGTGTCCCGCTCCTCGCTGATCGCTGCTGCCAAACTGTCGATACCGACTGGCCCACCGTCGAATTTCTCGATCATAGTCATAAGCAGTCTGCGGTCCATGTGGTCGAAGCCATTGCTGTCGATGCTTAGCATATCGAGCGCAGCAGCAGCCTCAGCGGCGCCGATCGCCCCGTCTGACTTGACCTCGGAATAGTCTCTCACGCGTCGCAGCAGACGATTTGCAATGCGCGGCGTACCGCGCGAACGACGTGCGATCTCTGTCGCGCCGAATTGATCGATCTGGGTACCTAGTATTCGAGAAGATCGCGTCACAATTGTGGTGAGCTCTTCGAGCGAATAAAACTCCAAGCGCTGAATAATGCCGAAGCGATCACGCAGTGGTGAGGTCAGCAGCCCTGCCCGCGTGGTCGCTCCCACAAGGGTAAAAGGCGGCAGCTCAAGCTTAATCGAGCGCGCAGCAGGGCCTTCGCCTATCATTATGTCGAGTTGATAGTCTTCCATCGCTGGATAGAGAATTTCCTCGATTGCCGGGCTCATGCGATGAATTTCGTCGATGAACAGCACGTCCCCGGCTTCGAGATTCGTCAGCATCGCAGCTAAGTCGCCGGCCTTCTCAAGCACAGGACCCGAGGTTGCCTTGATATTGGCGTTAAGCTCATTGGCGATGATATTCGCCAGCGTCGTTTTGCCGAGGCCGGGCGGGCCAAACACGAGCGTGTGATCCAGAGGCTCTCCGCGGCCGCGTGCAGCATGGATAAAAATTTCCATCTGCTGCTTGACCTCAGTTTGGCCAATATAGTCTTGCAGCGAAAGTGGGCGAATCGCGCGGTCATGCGACTCTTCGGTGCGAGAGCTGTCGGCAGAAATTAATCGGTCTTCTATCATTGCAACGCAGTTCCTAAAAATCGCCTAATTAAGCCATGCTCTTTAATGCGAAACGAATAAGCTCTTCGCTACTTACAATTTCTGGCCTGTCTTTCTGCACTGCAGCAATCGCTCGCGCAGCCTGTGGAAGCTTGTAACCGAGGCTAACAAGCGCTGTTTCGGCCTCACGCGCTGCCGACGCTGCATTGGGCGAAGCGGCTTTTGCTCCTGTCACCGCTGCAGAGCCACCCGCCGTCTCCCAGTCTTTGATTTTATCGCGAAGCTCAATAACCAACCGTTCGGCAGTCTTTTTGCCGATTCCTGGCATCGCAACAAGCGCGGCAATATCGTTACTCAGCACCAAGCCGACGAGCGCGTCAGAATCCACACTTGAGAGAATGCCAAGCGCCATTTTCGGTCCAACACCGTTAACTTTGATCAACGTCCTAAACAGGGTCTTGTCCTTCAATTCAATGAAGCCGAATAGCTGCTGCGCATCTTCACGCACGACAAAGTGCGTGTGTAACGTCACCGCATCGCCAACCTCGGGCAGCTTAAACAGCGTGCTCATGGGCACCTGCACCTCATAGGCGATACCAGCGACTTCTACCTGAATATCGGTCGGCTGTTTCTCTATAAGAATCCCGCGAATCCGTCCTATCACTTGAAGCGTTTCCTGCTGAAGCGGTTAGCGCCCGCCATTTTTATTAAACTGGCGTGCGTATTTGCGTGGCAAATGGCAATAGCAAGGCCATCGCTTGCGTCTTCGGCGAGTGTATCATCGATACCGAGTATCGCCTTAACCATGTGTTGAACCTGTGCTTTTGTTGCCGAGCCCGAGCCGACTACAGCAAGCTTTACCATCCTCGCCGAATATTCACCCACCTCGAGGTTATGATGAAGGCATCCCACCATGGCGCTTCCGCGCGCCTGCCCTAGCTTGAGCGCAGACGCGGCATTTTTACCCATAAAGACTTCTTCGACCGCCGCATACTGAGGAGAAAATTCCTCGATAACACTGCATATTCCGTCGAAAATAGTTTTGAGCCGCTCAGGTTGCGACTCAGAGGAGGTTTTTATACGACCGCAGCCGACGAATTCGAGACGGTTGCCAACCGCATTAACGAGGCCATAGCCGGTGACCCTCGAGCCGGGGTCGATACCCAGAAAAATCGCCATCGTCTCGTTACCGTGATTACCTGTTGGGGCTAATAGAAACGGTGCAGCTCTGGAGCTGCAGCTTAAAGCTGTGCGGCGATTTCGTCCGAGATATTGCCGTTATGGTAGACATTCTGAACATCGTCAAGGTCTTCCATATGGTCGATCATCTTGAGCAGCGATTCGGCGCCGGAGAGATCGAGCTCAGCATGCGTCGATGCCAGCATCGTCATTTCGGCATTGACCCATTCTAGCCCAGCCTTCTTGAGTGCATCCTGCACCGCGCCAAAGGTCTCGAGCGTGGTTAACACATCGACACTCGTATCTTCGTTAGTCGTAATATCGTGTGCGCCAGCCTCGAGCGCAATCTCCATTATCTGCTCTTCGTCTGCGCCTTCGGGAAAACTAATAATACCGGTACGCTCGAACAAATACGCAACCGACCCGTTAGTGCCGAGGCTACCACCGTATTTGCTGAAGCAATGCCTTACCTCCGCCACGGTGCGATTTTTATTGTCGGTCAGAGTTTCGACAAGAATCGCCACGCCGCCCGGGCCATAGCCTTCGTAGTCTAGCTCTTCGAGGTTTTCGTTTTCGGCAGTGCCCGCGCCACGCGCGACTGCGCGATCGATAGTATCGCGGGTCATATTAGCGGCAAGCGCCTTATCCATGATCGCGCGCAGACGAGGATTATCGGCCACATTGCCGCCACCAGACTTTGCCGCAACCGTGAGCTCACGGATTATTTTGGTAAAAACCTTGCCTCGCTTGGCGTCCTGTCCTGCCTTGCGATGCTTGATATTCGCCCATTTACTATGACCCGCCATGCTTCACTCCCGTGTGTTCGTATCCTCAGGGTGCGACTTAGGCGCCCCTCTATTATTCACGCGTTGGGTTTTCACTCGTTTGGGTATCGACCTACTTGAATAAGCCAAGCCCTACTCTAGAATCCCCCCTTTGTTAAGCCTCTGCTTCGGGCTTGGGCTGTTCGCGCAGCCGAATATTTAGCTCACGCAGCTGCTTTGTAGACACCTCCCCCGGTGCCTCGGTGAGTGGACACGCCGCAGACTGAGTCTTAGGAAAGGCGATAACATCGCGTATCGAGGTAGCGCCAGTCATCAGCATTATCAGACGATCAAGACCGAAGGCGATGCCACCGTGGGGCGGGCATCCGAAACTTAGCGCATCGAGCAAGAAACCAAACTTTTCTTGTGCTTCCTCTTCGCCAATACCCAAGACTTCGAAGACAGACTGCTGCATGTCGGGCTTATTGATACGAATAGAGCCACCTCCCAATTCAGTGCCATTGAGCACCATGTCATAGGCACGAGAAAGAGCCGTTGCAGGGGCGCTTTTCAGCTCATCGACTGAACAGGCCGGCGCTGTAAACGGGTGATGTAGTGACGTGAGGTTGCCTTCGCTGTTCGTTTCGAACATAGGGAAATCGACAACCCAAAGAGGCGCCCAACAGTCTTTGACCTGCCCTAAGTCTTCGGCGACTTTGATTCGCAGCGCACCTATCGCTTCGTTTACGACCTTGGCCTTATCCGCTCCAAAGAAGATAATGTCGCCGGTCTCGGCACCGAGCTTCTCTAGAAGCGCCTCGACAACGGCATCTGGCATAAACTTAAGGATCGGCGACTGCAGGCCTTCTAATCCAGCGGCGCGGTCGTTGACCTTAACCCAAGCCAACCCTTTGGCTCCGTATATAGAGACATATTTGGTGTATTCATCGATCGATTTGCGACTGATCTCGACGCCACCCGGCACGCGCAAAGCAACGACGCGACTCTCGGCATCGTTCGCAGGGCCGCTAAAGACTTTGAAGTCGACGTCTTTCATCAAGTCAGCGATGTCGACAAGTTCGAGATCGATACGCAGATCGGGCTTATCTGAGCCGTAGCGGTTCATTGCTTCCGAAAACGGCATGCGAGGGAATTCGCCAAGATCGACACCTAAGTGCTTTTTGAAGACACCGCTAATCATGCCCTCCATCGTCGTCATAATCTGCTCTTCGTCCATGAACGATGTTTCAACATCGATCTGAGTGAACTCAGGCTGACGATCGGCGCGCAGGTCTTCATCGCGGAAACACTTGGCGATCTGATAGTAACGATCCATGCCTGCCGCCATAAGAATCTGTTTGAAAAGCTGGGGCGACTGCGGCAGGGCAAAGAAACGGTTAGGGTGAGTTCTGCTAGGGACAAGATAGTCGCGCGCACCTTCGGGCGTTGCCTTTGTCAGAAGCGGAGTTTCAACATCAATAAAGCCGTTATCGTCGAAGAAATTACGCACAGTGTTCGTCACCTTCGAGCGGAAACGCAGGCGCTCTGTCATCTCAGGGCGGCGCAGATCGACATAGCGATAGCGCAGGCGAATGTCTTCACCCACAGAGGCGTGCTCGTCGAGCTGGAACGGAGGGGTAGCCGCTGCGTTGAGTATTTCAAGCTGTTTGCCCAACACCTCTATCGCGCCTGTTCCTAACCCGCTGTTCGATGTGCCTTCTGGGCGTGGACGGACAAGGCCTGTTACTTTAACAACGAATTCGTTACGCACAGTTTCAGCTAGCCCGAAAGCCTCTACCGTATCGGGGTCGAAAACGACCTGCGCTAACCCTTCGCGGTCGCGGATATCCAGAAAGATGACACCCCCGTGATCCCGACGGCGGTGAACCCATCCACAGAGTTCCACTTGTTGACCTACGAATGTTTCGTTTAGCTCACCGCAATAGTTGCTGCGCATAACTTTTCCCTAATTAGTCGTATTGTCGCGCCATTGGGTTTGAATTAGCCCCATGGCGTGCTGCTCGATTTAATGTCTTGGCACTTACTGATGTGCACAACTGCTGAATTCTTAGCTGGCGGCCTTTGGTGCGGGTGTCGTCGACCCCGAGTCTGAACCTCCGCCTGGGCCCGAACCAGAATCCGCTAACTGCTTCTTCTTGCCGGTCTTAAAGTCGGTTTCGTACCACCCTCCACCCTTGAGCCTGAAACTCGCAGCAGAAACCATTTTGCTCAGAGTCTCTTTGCCGCAGGATGGGCAGACCTTAAGAGGGTCATCGCTCATGCGCTGGAGCGCTTCCATTGTGTGCTCGCAGCTTACGCAGCGATATTCATAAATAGGCATTTATCAGTTCCTGCTTACTTTAAAAACCAAACTGGCCGCCGCAGCCACGCTTCGGAAACACGGCTCTTGTTGGTTAACAGTGAATTATAACCTAGTTCGGAAATCAGCATCACCCTCGATTCGCCTCGTTCAACAATCCTTTTCCGTTAATTTCAATCGTGGCCAGAGAGCAACACGAAGACCTTTGCTAACCGAGGCAAGAAGGTTACCAATTTACTCGTTTCGCTCACAATGAATTGCGCGTGAATGTAAAGACGCTGATTTGATCGACTTATACCGCAAAATAAGGGGTTTAACGCTTGCGGGCATAGGGTGAATGTTTTATAAAGAGTGCGTTGAGAGGCATTACTGCATGATTTCAGTATTCCCTCATTATAAAAATAACCCCTATTAACTGACTTTACAGAAGAGAGTGGGCATGGCTGTTAAGAAATCTCCTAAAAAAGCTGCTGCGAAAGCGAAAGCTGCACCCGTTGCACGCAAAGCTCCAGCAATCCAAAAGAAGTATACGAAAACTGAAATACTCAACGAAATTGCAAGCAACACTGACATAAGCAAGAAAGACGTTGCGGCAGTTATTGAAGAGTTAACTGTGTTGATCGAACGTCATGTTAAGAAGCGCGCCGTCGGTGAGTTCACTCTCCCAGGCCTTCTAAAGATCAAATCTGTGGTTCGCCCTGCTCGCCCAGCGCGCAAGAACGTACCCAACCCTTTCAAGCCAGGTGAACTTATGGATATTCCTAAGAAGCCTGCGACGACTCGCGTCAAAGTGCTTCCTCTCAAGAAGCTCAAAGACTTCGCAGTCTAGTGATTTGCTCTAAGCCGCCGCTTGTGTAACCACACGAGCGCAGAGGCGGTGAGACAATCGCTACGAAGGCAGCCCGAGGGCTGCCTTTTTGTTTTAAGATTCTACCCTAGCAACACCCCATCATTAACAAGGAATACCCCGCGATGCGCGCCAGTCAATACCTTCTTGCGACCGTGAAAGAAACCCCCTCGGACGCAGAAACTGCCAGCCACCAACTCATGATTCGAGCAGGCCTTATCCGCAAACTGGCAACAGGACTCTACACATGGCTGCCACTAGGCCTCAGAGTGCTGCGTAAGGTCACCGAAGTAGTGCGCGAGGAGATGGACAAGGCGGGTGCGATGGAGGTGTCGATGCCTATTGTACAGCCCGCCGAGCTTTGGCTTGAAACCGGCCGCTGGCAGACAATGGGTCCCGAACTGCTGCGTTTCAAAGACAGGCATGACCGCGATTTTTGCCTAGGCCCAACCCATGAAGAGGTTATTACTGACCTCGTCCGCAATGAAATTAATAGCTACCGCCAACTCCCTGCGAATTTGTACCAAATACAGACCAAATTCCGCGACGAACGTCGCCCACGGTTTGGCGTTATGCGTGCGCGCGAATTCACGATGAAAGACGCGTACTCTTTTCATATGAATCAAGAGTCTCTCGATCAGACATATCAAGTCATGCATGCGACTTACAGCGCCATTTTCTCCCGTCTCGGACTGGATTTTAGGCCCGTTGCGGCTGACTCAGGTAATATCGGCGGCAACACCTCGCATGAGTTTCACGTGCTAGCCGATTCGGGCGAAGACGAAATAGTGTTCAGTAGCGACGGAAACTATGCCGCGAATATGGAGATGGCAACCGGCACTCTCCCCCCTCTGCCGCAAGAGACCTCCCGCAGAGCAAAGCATGAAGTTGCGACCGGAGACGCACATTCGATTGAGGACCTCTGCACCCACCTCTCTATCAACGCTACAGCCTGCGTTAAAACCCTTGTCGTCCAGGGTTGCGACGCCGAGGGAGAAAAGAGCGGCGAGTTAATCGCGCTTTATTTGAGGGGCGATCAAACGTTGAACGAAACCAAAACGGCTAAACTTGCCCGCGTATTTAGCCCTCTCGAGTTTGCGGATGATGAAGTCATCGAAGCAACGCTTGGATGCAAGCCGGGCGCGATAGGCCCAAGCAGTAAATGCGCATTCAGTTATGCAGACCCTAGCGTGTTAGGACTCGTAAACTTCGTTTGTGGGGCTAATAAAGAGGACACACATTTTATCGATGCAAACTGGGATGACGAGACCCGCTATGACGAGGTCGCCGATATCCGCTGCGTCCAAGAAGGCGACATAAGCCCCGACGGCAAGGGAACCCTGGCCGTAAAGCGCGGCATCGAAGTGGGTCACATATTCCAACTTGGTGACAAATACAGCGCGGCACTTAAAGCAACGGCGCTAGATGAGAATGGTAAAAGTGTCGTGATGTCGATGGGTTGTTATGGCATCGGCGTTACCCGCGTCGTCGCCGCCTGCATCGAACAGAATCATGACGAGCACGGCATCATTTGGCCTGAAAACATTGCCCCTTACAGTCTCGTGATTGTTCAAGTAGACGCGCATAAATCCGAGCTGGTCCGCACGGTCTCAGAGGAGATTTATCAACTCGCCCAAGGACTCGGCATCGAAGTTCTGCTCGATGACAGAGACAAAAAGACTAGCCCAGGTGTTAAGTTTGCTGACTCAGAGCTAATCGGTATTCCTCATAGACTCGTTATATCACCCCGTTCACTCGCCGATGGCGTCGTGGAATACAAACGCCGCGGTGAGGCCGACAAGCAACTCTTGGCGTCGGAGACGGTAGCGGGCTTTGTATCGAGTTTGGCTGCAGGAGAAAATTCTTGAATACACCCTACATCCTCGTTCTCTTTTACAGTCGCTATGGCGCAACAGAGAAGATGGCGCAGACGCTAGCTCGAGGAGTCGAGCAACTCGAGCTTAATGGACGGCGCATAGAGGCGCGTCTTCGAACCGTTCCGTCGGTTTCTGCCACTACCGAGGCGAGCGAGCCACAAGTCCCAGCGAGCGGCGCAACCTATTGCAGCGAAGACGACTTGCGTCATTGCTCAGGACTAATTTTGGGTAGCCCGACGCGTTTTGGCAATATGGCCGCCGCGCTAAAATATTTCATCGACAGCACTGGCGCACTGTGGAGTTCGGGCGCGCTCATAGATAAACCCTTTGCGACTTTTACGTCAACCTCTTCGCTGCATGGTGGGCAAGAAAGCACACAACTAAGCATGGCGTTACCGCTACTTCATCATGGCATGATCTATTGCGGTATTCCCTACTCCGAAGCAGCGCTCAGCACGACAACCACAGGCGGCACGCCCTACGGCGCGAGCCATGTCACCGGTGCAGAGGGAAAGGCGCCATTAAGTGAAGACGAAGCTGCCTTATGCATCGCGCTAGGCAAGCGAGTCGCGCGCCTGGCACTCCAACTCGATTCCGGGAATTAACATGAACGATACAGTAATCCTGCCGCGTAACGTCGCACTTAGCCGTCTCGGCGTGCTCTCGTTCTACTACAGTCTCATTGGTTTTTTTGTCATTAGCACGCCACTCATGCTTGGCGGACTAAGCCTCGGGAATACAGCGATCAGTTTTATCCAAGTGTTTCCGCTACTCCTGTTCGCACGCGGGCTACAGACTACGCGCGCACGCACTTACGGCTGGATGAGTTTCGTCGTTCTCCTCTATTTTATACACGGCGTGCTTGTCGCTTTCCGCGCAGAGCAGCTTATTCAAGGGTTGATCGAGGTGGGACTGTGTACCGGACTATTCGTCGCATTAGTGCTGTTTATTCGCAGTTACCGAGAGCACTTCAAAACGCCACTCTAGCGAGCAATCAGCGCTCGCTACCAGCCAAGAGTCGACTTGACCAAAGGAATGGTCAGCAATCGCTGCTGTTTAATAGTGCTAGCATCAAGACGATCGAGCAACTTGAGAAGTGCGGGAAGTCCGCGCTCGGCTCGCGCGAGAATGTACTCCCCTACCGCCGGGCTCATTTCCATCCCGCGCATGCGCGCCCGCATAATTAGCGCGTCGCGTTTTTGCTCATCAGTTAATTCATGAACCTGAAGGGTGAGACCCGACTGCAACCGCGATTTAAGATCTGGCAGAATGACAGGCAGATTGGTCGGCGTGAGCCGCGAGGCGATGACCAGTGTATTTCCCGCCTCTTTAATTTTATTAAAGAGCGTAAACAGTGCCGCTTCCCACTCGGCAAGTCCCGCGACAGCGTCGAGATCATCAAGGCAAATTACCTCTAGGCTCTCAAGCCCTTCGATGACATCAGGTGTTAATTGATCAACCTCTTGCAAAGACAAATAGAATGAGGCCAAGCCCAATGCTGCGGACTGATGACACGTTGCTTGAAGCAAGTGAGTGAGCCCTGGCGACCCCTCTCCCCAAAGGAAAATAAAATCAGCGCCTTTGCCATCAAGCCCAACGCTCGTCAGCTTAGCGAGCGCTAGCGCGTTACCATCGCAAGGAAAATAATTAGCAAACACTGCCGAGTCGTCCAGCGCCAACCCGAGTGTCAACTGGTCAGTTGGCTCGCCAGCTTGGTGCGGCATATCTTGACCGTTAGCCATACCTAACGTGTCCATCTGTAGTGAAGTAACTCACGCTCACTGCGAGTTGAGTCTATTGGCAGCAGGTCGCGATCGAGTGCAATCAGCTCGCGAAGGCGAACCGCATCGCCTAAGACTGCGAGATTCAACTCTAACCGCTCGGCATCGAGGGATGCGAGCGACGACTCTGACACAATGCCTAGCTGCCCAACATACGCGAATAGAGCCACATAATCGGCGAGCGATCGAATTCCATCGACGCGCAGTGTGATCTTCTGCTCAAAACCCATGGCCGATGGCAGCGCAAAATAGTCGGCTAATTGCTCTGTCACCCTGACCAGAGGGGCTTCGAGATAAGTCTGCAAATTTGAATCTAACCCATCAAACACCTGTGCCTCACCCTGAAATTGAAACTGCCACAGACCGACAAGTTCGCCTGTTGGGGTGAAGTGGATACGGCCAGCCAAAATGCTGTCGGCTCCATAGCGAGCGCTTGCAAGGTTAATAGCATCAGTCCGAAGGTCCCAAAGATTATCGACCGAGAGACTTCTGCGATCCTCGAAATCGAGCACAGGGAATATTAGTGGGAGCCCGCGCGAATCGGCGAAATCGATTAGCGCCGTGACCATCGACTCATCCGTTTCGGGATTCATCAATCGGCGTTCGCCTTCGGATGATTGGACGGCAACCCAAACCAAAATGCTTGGCCGATTGATATTCCAGATTGGAACACCAAGGTCGCCCAGTAACGAATCAACTAAAGCCTGCGAAAGATCTACGGTTATTGTGCGCTGCGACTGGCCAGACCCCGCCTCACCGATGCTTGAATAACTGACGCCTTCGACAAAGTCACGCGCCCGAGCCAGCGCGCGGTCAACGCCGGGCACTGATAACGCCTCTTCGCCCCCTGTAAGCTTCACAATAACCGCCGCAAGCGCAGCGGCAAACGCCTGCGCGCGCTCTGATTCGTCATCGCCAATCAATGCCGATTGATGGCTATACAAGCCTTCAATCTGAACCGCTTGCACGGGTGCGCAAAACGAAAAAGCGACGACGAAAATGGCTAGTAGGCTGCGCGGTAACAGCATTCTTACAGGCGCCCTAAAAAGGTGGATATTCATGCGTGAGGATCATACTGCAATCCTGAGCCCGAACCTAGTTTCGGACGCCTCGTCTATCCCCAGATACGCGCAGATGAAGCATATTTAAGACTGACTGTGTCGCCACTTCTTGCTAAAATTCGAGTCTTGCGAGCAACACCGCCCAGCAAAATCTAATAATGTCTAATACTGCCTAGCAAAGTTTAAATAGACCCCAGAGCGCCGCCACTAACCGAGGAAAACCGCATGACAGCCGCCAACGACGGTAGCAACAGCACTACAGCGACTAACAAGTCAGAACGTACCGCGCTAAGCTACCGTGATGCCGGAGTCGATATCGATGCAGGTAACGCGCTCGTCGAGAACATCAAAGCGGTCACCAAACGCACTCATCGCCCCGAGGTCATGTCGCAGATTGGCGGTTTCGGTGCCTTATGTGAAATTCCCGCAGGCTATACCCAGCCAGTCCTTGTGTCTGCTACCGACGGCGTTGGCACAAAACTGCGCTTGGCAATGCAGCTAGGCAAACACGACACCATAGGCATCGATCTTGTCGCGATGTGTGTAAATGACCTCATCGTGTGCGGTGCAGAGCCGCTTTTCTTCCTTGATTACTACGCGACAGGTGGCCTCAATATCGCAACCGCAACAGATGTAGTAACCGGCATTGGCGCAGGCTGTGAGCTCGCGGGCTGCGCACTAATCGGTGGCGAAACTGCCGAAATGCCTGGCATGTATGAGGGCGAAGACTATGACCTCGCGGGCTTTTCCGTCGGGGTGGTTGAGAAAGCGAAGATTATCGATCCATCGAAAGTCAAAGTAGGCAACACCCTTATCGGCCTTGCTTCCTCAGGCCCACATTCCAATGGTTACTCGCTAATCCGCAAAGTCATCGAGCGCAGTGAGGCTGACCTTAACGCGGCCTTCGGTGACTCGACCCTCGGTAAAACCTTACTCGAGCCAACAACCATTTACGTGAAGACCATTGCGGCACTCACACCCCGTATCGAATTGAATGCCCTCGCTCATATTACCGGCGGCGGCTTCACAGAGAACATCCCTCGCGTACTTCCCGCCGACGCGCAGGCAGTAATCGACCTTGGCGCATGGCAGCGACCCGCGATTTTTGACTGGCTGCAAACGGAGGGCAACATTAGCGACAGCGAGATGCTGCGCACCTTCAACTGCGGCATCGGTATGATTCTCTGCGTGGACGAATCACAGGCTGATGAGGCACTCGCACTGCTCAACGAAGGTCCCATTGCTGCTTATAAAATTGGTTCGATTCGACAAAAACCAGAGGCATCAGCCGACTCAGTCATTTACGCGTAACTGTGAACGCCCCCTCCGACCACCACACTCCTAGCCCCTGTTCTGTCGTCGTCCTTATTTCGGGCAGCGGCAGTAATCTGCAGGCACTTATCGAATCGGCGAGCGAAGGCGGTTATCGAATTGCCGCGGTAGTCTCTAATAAAGCCGACGCTTTTGGCCTAACTCGCGCTAAAGAAGCGGGGATACCGACTGCCGTACTGTCGCATTTGGCCTACGCTAATCGTGAAGATTTTGACTCGGCGCTTACCCGCATAATCGACAATTTTCAGCCTCGCCTCGTTGTGCTTGCCGGATTCATGCGCATATTGTCTAGTGCTTTTGTGAGTCATTATGCGGGCCGATTAATCAATATTCACCCGTCTCTTCTGCCCGACTTCCCTGGCATAAACACCCATCAACGCGCGCTAGACGCGAATGTAACCAGACACGGCGCGAGTGTGCATTTCGTTACCGAAGAACTCGACGGCGGGCCTGTAATCGCGCGCCACAGCATCCCTGTTGTTCCAGCCGATACGCCAGAATCGCTGGCCGCGCGCGTGCTCGAACAAGAACACAGACTCTATCCGAAGGTTGTTGCTTGGTTTGCATCTGGCGACTTAAAAATGACGGAGCGAGGGGCGCGTCATGCCAACATTACTCTGCCGCACACGCACGAAATAGAGTGACGTCGTATGCCTAAGATTCTGAAAGGTCCAAGGTTCGGGTGAGCTATTGCAGCCTATGAGGAGAATCAGGCGCGCTCTCTGAGCCATCATCTGCCTCGTTTTCAAGCGCACCATCCTGCAATCTCGACAGCTTATATTTACGCATCTTCTCGACAAGTGTTGTCCTGCCAATGCTTAGCCTGTCGGCGGCGCGAGTGACTACCCCACTGCTGTCATCGAGCGCCTTCTCGATTAAGTCGCGCTCGAGGCGCGCTAGATACTCTTTAAGATCTAGACCGGCTAATGGCAGCCCCTGGGGTGCAGCCTGCGCTGGGTTCACTTCCGTCTCACCCGAACTATTAAGTCCGGCAAATCCAGCGGAAGTAACTCCTTCCCGCAGCGCGTCCTCGCTTCCCGCAGAGGCAACCAATTTTTCAGGCAAGTCGCTGACGCCAACAATGCCATGCGGATGCAGTATCGCCATGCGCTCAACCAAGTTCGCAAGTTCACGCACATTGCCGGGCCAGCGGTGTTTCGCTAGAACGGCCATCGCATGAGAATTGAATCGCACAGATCCCCGCCCCTCTCGTTCGAGAGTCGCGATAAGCTCGTTCAGCAGCACTGGGATATCTTCGGGGCGCTCTCTCAGCGCAGGCATCTCAATGGGAAAGACATTTAGGCGATAGTAGAGATCTTGCCTAAATTCACCCGCAGCAATCATCTCTTCGAGGTCGCGATGGGTGGCGGCGACAATCCTGACATCGGCCTGCAGTGTTTCTGCACCACCAACGCGCTCGAAGCTTCGCTCTTGCAATACCCTGAGAAGCTTAACCTGCATAGAAAGAGGCATGTCGCCTATTTCATCGAGAAAGAGCGTGCCGCCATCTGCCAGTTCGAAGCGACCGCTTCTGGTCGCGATTGCGCCTGTGAAGGCCCCTTTCTCGTGGCCAAACAATTCACTTTCGAGCAACTCTCGAGGAATAGCGCCGCAGTTAATGGGGATAAACGCCTTCGCGGAGCGTGCAGAGTTATTGTGTAGATTGCGGGCAACAACTTCTTTTCCAGTACCCGATTCACCGGTAATGAGCACGCTAACCTCGGTGTTGGCGACCTGACCCATCATTTTGCGTACGCGTTCGATTTCAACACTTTCGCCGACTAAACTGCGAAACATATTGTAGTCGCGCACTTGATCGGAACCGAGGAGGCGGGTGGAATGCCGATTAAAGAGCTTCGATTTATGCAGTGCATCGAGCAGCGGTTGAAATCCACAGTTACTCGGCAGTCGCGCGATAATTCGCAGACGGACCGCCGAGTCGATTTCATCGAGTTCAACCTCACCTTCATCTGCAATCACAATGTAAGGCAGCGCCGAATCGATTGCTGCGAGGTCAATTAGCACCTGTTGAGGCAATCGGTCGCGACACTCCCCCAAAACGACCAAAGACACACGCCGATGCGCCTGCCCCTGCGCGCCGAGCACCGCGCGGTATTCAGCAGTCGTCGATGCGACGACTGTCTCGCCCAAAAAACCAAGAATCGTCGAGAGGTCCCGACGTGCCTCGCCGCCGTCTTCAATCAGCAAAATCACCGCCTCAGCGCTTGCATCATGCGTCGACTGTGAGGAGTTATCTGTTGGAGTTGCTGAGGACATGTACCGCGCATTCGAAGTCGATGAAAGAAATAACCAGCGCACAGGCGACGGAGTTACCATCGCGCGCTAGGCAGCGGAGAGTTGATGACGAGATTAGACATTGCCCCACTCAGCGAGTCAATGATTTGGAGGCCAAATGGAGACCCGATTCTATTTCTTAAAGATATCCGACGATAAGACGCTATAAACTAGGCTCGTAGCGTCATCATGAGGTGCGCAGCAGAGGTGGTTTCGCAGAGTGACGTCCTGCGGTACCCCTAAGACGACCCAATGCGAGTGAGACGAGCTCAAGTGAAGAAATCTGAAGACACAATCAGCGCACCGAGCGACGAACTGCTAAGCGTCCTTGCAAAGGTGCGCGACGCACGCGCTAGTCGCGAACACTCTGCTCGCACCGCAGAGGACCTCGCAACGGGCTTACAGAAACTTGCGCGCCTGACCGCAGAACTGCGCACAGCAATCGAAGGACTTCCCAGCATGGACATGGCTAAAGTAGTAGACCTGCATAATCGACTCGAAAACGGCAAGTTCGAAATCGACAGCAGCAAGCTAGCCGGTAAAATGCTCGATTTCGATCGTCGTGACGAACCAAAAAAATAGGCTTACCACTCGAGCGGTTGCTCCAACCACGCTAACTTGAGTAAATCTTCTTCGGTATCAACATCCCAAAGTGGTGACAGGCATCGTGTGCTGACACCCATCTTCGAAAGTTTATTGAGACTTACCTGAAGAACCTCCGAGGTTCCCCAGACAATGTCTTGGAACATCGCAGCAAAGACTCGGCTCATCCCCACCAGAACATAACCGCCATCGTCGGCTGGCACGAACACTACCTCGATGCCCGAAGCTAAACTCTCAAGTGTCTCTTGGACGTGATTAGGCGCCAGTGAGGGGCAGTCGGCACCCACGATGACAACATACTCAACAGTTGCCTCACTCGGTTTTTGTTTCGCCTCGAACGCGCGAGTAGCGGCGTTGAGCATCCTCTCACCGAGGTCCTCCCCGATTTGGGTAGTCGGCGGCAGGCTGCCGTCGCACTCAGCAAACAGTGGATCGTTAACGTCACCCGACACGGCGAATCTGAAGGGGGCAAGCGCTGCAGCACTCAACATCGCCGCGACGCGCCTTGTCATAGCACAGTGCAAGTCGGTTGCTGAGGTAACGCCAATTGCAGGAATGAGACGCGTCTTTACCTCGCCCGGTATCGGCTGTTTGGCGAATATTAGTATCTGGGCATTGGGATATTTCATTACTCGACTGCCCGCCGCTCAGGGTAATACCGTTTATGCAGCGCTTGCGGTGACTCACCCAGAAAATAACGCATGCGCAATTCCCACATGAGTAGCACCGTTCGGACGACGCCCTGCCTCTGCCACCTGCGGCTTGAGGTGGTCACTCTCTTTACGATAGGCCTTGCTCGCGCGGCCCTGCGCAGAGTTTTACTCAGCGCCACATCCTCCATTAACGGCAACTCAGGAAATCGGCCAACCGCCTCAAATAAATCGCGCCGGACGAACAGCGCTTGATCCCCGGTGCAGACGCGAGTCAATCTCGCTCTGACGGTCATAAACCATTCGATTACGCGGAAAGCGAACCCGTCACCGTCGAGCCTGACATCAAACCAGCCCCAGTCGGCTCTCTTAAACCCTTTAGAATCACCTACTTCTTTGTGCAGAGCTTCCTCGATCAATTGCGCAGCGGCGGCAGGCAACGTCGTATCAGCATGCAGAAATAGAAGAATTTCGCCCGTCGCGTAATTCGCACCCGCATTCATTTGCGACGCGCGCCCCTTTGCCGCGCTGATCACAGTGCACGGATAGTCTCCGGCGATGTCTAGCGTCCTGTCGGTGCTGCCGCCATCGACCACGATAATCTCGCTCGTGGTTCGCTCCCAGCTTTCAAATGCGGACAGGATTCGCGCCAGTGAGCGCTCTTCATTCAACACGGGAATGATGATGGAAAGACGCTGACCATCACTCTTTTCTCTCCCCACACCGACTCTCCAAACACGAAAGATATGTCAATTAATGCCGCTGATTACAGCGCAGACTAAAATTGATTCAAATACCCATAAAATGACTAGCGTACAGCTTTTAAGGCGCGTTAGAATCCGCCCCAGAAATGCTATTGCTAAGGTCTCAAGTGCCGATAGTCACTTAACATAGCAAGCGTTTATCGAGAATTGAGCAGTTAAATTAGCCTGTGCAGAACGTAGAGAACGAAGAAAACATAGAGAGTAGAGAGTGAACGCGAAAAATTTCTATATCGTCGCCTCGGCACCGCAAGATGAAACGCTGCAGGTGCGTATATCAGGCCCCTATCTCACTCGGCAGGCTGCCCAAGCAGATCTCCGCGCCGCCATCGATGAAGCGCTCGATATAGACCCCACCGCCTCCCGCTACGAATACAAAATCTCCAAGGTAGAAAGTCGAAAGCCTGGCGTTATCCAACACATGGCTGCACACGCCTGAGCCCCTCCTCCCATGCACAGCTTGAGTTACGCAATCACGCTACTGGGTAATCGCTTCGCCGCTTACCGCTAAACCCCAAAAATTCCCCGTTTCAAGCAGCTGACTGTAAACCAACTTAGACTCGAAATTCATACGATCGATACCGTAGACCTCGTAAAGCGCCTCAATATTCCCTAACGCCTCGTCAGAGCCATCGCCATCGCCAAGCGATAACAGTAATTCATCGAGCGCCGCTGTTTCGGACAGCGCCTGTGCCGTATGCATCAACCCAGCATCGCGCATTCCTGAGACGAGAATGACTTGTGTATCGCGACTCGCGGCAAAACTCGAAAAGAAGCCGTAATCGCGAAATTGCTGCCCTTCTTCCGGCAGTCCAGCATCGCTAGTAAAATAGGTCACGTTGTCTATGTCTATCAGCTCATCGAAACTACGCCCGACCGCTAACCCCGATCCTGCGAAAGTCATCGACGCGAGGCGGTCGAGTGCGCTGATATAGCCAATGTAGATGATATGATTTGCGCGAATGTCAGCGGACGTGAGATCGGACATCATAGTCATGTTCACCGACTTGCCGCTCTGCGCGAGCAGAGGTGAGATCCGCGCAAGCGCAAAGGCGCTCCCTTCGGGAATGTAGCTCAAGTCCAGATCGAGATAATTTTCGGATTGCTCGATATCTCCGAAACGAAACTCCTCTAGATCGCTGCTCGAATTGACAGTAAATTCACGAACCATTCTCGCAACATTGCCGTTCGCATTCAGCTCGCCAAAAATATAGTAGTCGCCCATTACGATAAGCAACGGTTTGTCGTCGCTTAGCACGCTTGCCCAGAGCGGGTGGCTCGACGCAGGCATTGCTGTCACCTTACCCTGGGCATTATTCGAATCGGATAGCAGCGCGAGATTGGCGGTAAGCGCTATTAACATAAGCAGCAATAGCGCAGGCGTCGATCTCTGGCGAATCAGTCCAGCGGTTTTGGTCAACAAGCTCTCTTCAGGAGGCGCGAGCAGAGCGGCCTTTTTGGGTTCGGGCGCTCGTGCATTGTGTTCAATAAAAAGAGAATGCCGACCCTTGGGCAAGACGAGCCGAACTGTCGCCTCTGGTTCGAAATCGGCATAGTAGCTCGCTAGCTTTTTACGCAGCTGGTGCACGGCGACACGCACGGCAGAATCCGAAGAGACGTCGAAATTCTCATCTCTGCCGAGTGCGCCGATCGCAATATCTAGCTCACGCGGAACATGACCCGCGAGCGCCGCATCGACAAGAAAGCGCAGCAGTTTAGGGTAAGTTTGCGACCGTCCGAGCGCGCCGCTGTCGATAATACAATTGCCGAGGGCCGACAGCTCAGCGGCTTTCATTGCCTCAAGCACCGGTCGCGGCGCGGCGCGAGACTCTGCCTCTCGAGCACTGATCTCGGGTGCGCTCGCGTCTTGCGTTACCGGTGTCTTATCGCTCATAAAACTATCTGAATATGTTATTAATAGAAGGCTGGTAGTATAGCACTCACGCGGGCATCACTCAGCGATTAACTCTCTATGAAGGCATCAGCTGCCATACTCTGCGCCATACGCCTAATATCGCGCGCCCACGTGGCACTCGCCGCTTCGAAACCCTCTCGGTTACTCGCATACAATGCTCTAGTCGCCTCTTCGAATCCTTCGCGATCTCCAGCCATAGCGGACATAAAGCGATTCGCCCGATCCTGACTCGCTCTCCGGCTATCCGAATCTACGCTGGCCTTGCGTTCTGCATCGACTAACCGTCGCAGGGTTGCAGACGCACCACCACGCTGCGTGTCAAGCCATGCCCAGTGCCTCGGCAGCAGAGTGACCTCACGCCCGATTACACCTAACTTGGGTCGGCCTCGAGGTTTTTTTCCTGTACTTGCGTCCTCTGCGCTACCCACTATAGGCGCAGCAGATTCCAACTGCGGGGGCACGCCATAGCGGCGCTCGATATCTAGCTCATTGCCTGATAGATGCAAATCGATCTGGCGGCCATCGGCGCCCGCGAAGAGCAAAATCTCACCGCGCCGCAGCGCCGGCTCTGCTCCCTCGGCTTTTAGTTTAAGCGCGACCTCAAGCTGCTTTCCGTCCGCTATCAGCTTGTCGCCCTTGAAGGCTAAGAATCTGTTTTGCCAGTCTATTTTTTCCATTATTTCACTCTCCATCGCTGTGTGAAAGACTGGTAGTCGCCTTTCACTCTCATAATTAAACCATGGTATTAATATTAATACCATGGTTTTAATAATTATTTCCTCGGCTATGCTTTGCGCAGCACAATCGCCTGGGCTGTAGACAAAGAGCCGCCCCAGAGCCTATTCTGGCTCTTAAATCCACCCATCAGCTTCCCCAACAATTAGAGAGAGCTACCCTCCTTATGAAGAAGAACAATCCTATTTATTTGGCGTCTCGCAATACAGTGGCGCTCCTGCTCGGCCTTGTGATGCTTGCCGCATGCGCAACTCAACCCACGAGTGCGAACCGCTCGATGGGAAGCGGACTTACGTTCGCCACTCCCGAATCGGTTGGCGTAGACTCAGACCGACTAGACCGACTAACGCAGGCGATGCAGGGATTCGTCGATGACGGACGTCTAGCGGGCGTGGTCACTGCCGCTGCTCGTGATGGAAAAATCATCCATTTCGAATCAGTAGGTCAGCGCGACATCGCCGCCGGATCACCGATGACCGATGACGCCCTGTTCCGCATCTATTCGATGACCAAGCCAATCACGGGTGTTGCGATGATGATGCTATATGAGCGCGGCCTCTTTAAGCTCTCGGATCCCGTATCGATGTATATCCCCGAGTTCGCCGATTTGCAGGTCTATGCAGGCATGGATGACGACGGCAATATGCTTACCGAGGCGCCCGCTCATCCAATGACTGTCCGCGAACTAATGAATCATACGGGCGGTCTTACCTACGGTCTGTTCTCTCAATCGCCCGTAGACGATCTCTATAACGCCGCCGGAGTGCTCGATCCGGCATCTAACCTTCAAGACATGATCGATAAGCTGGCAAAAATCCCTTTGCGCCAGCAGCCTGGCTCACTCTGGCATTACAGCGTCTCTGTCGACGTTCAAGGTTATATGGTCGAGAAACTTTCAGGGCAGCGCTTCTCTGACTTTTTAGAGGACAATATCTTCGAACCGCTAGGCATGGTCGATACAGACTTTTTCGTGCCAGCCGAAAAAGCGGACCGATTAGCTGAAGTTTACGCCTACGGCCCCGACGGCAAACTCTTCGCGAGCGAAGGCTTTACCGACGGACCAAGCTATCTCGTTGAGCACAATTTCGAAGGCGGGGGCGGCGGACTCGTCGGATCGACTATGGATTATTTGCGCTTTAGCCAAATGCTACTCAACGGCGGCGAGCTCGACGGCGCGCGCATCCTTGCCCCACTGACGATCGAACTCATGCATCGCAACCAGCTTCCTAAGGGACTTGGCGACAGCATACTCGGCGCCAACGGCACTAAGTTCGGACTCGACTTCGCCATAATCGAAGACCCTGTCGAAGCCGAAGGTTACTCTAAAGGCGAATACTATTGGGGCGGCGCCGCGGGCACGTGGTTCTGGGTGGACCCTGTCGAGAACATCGTCTTTGTTGGGATGATTCAGCAGTTTGGCAATGGTATTCCAGACGTGCGTGGCACTTCACGGCGTCTGCTCTATCAGGCAATTATGGAGCCATACGGCATCTAGAAAGTCTTGATCAGAGCCGCAATAAGAAACACCAAAAAAGCGTCGCCGTTTATACGGAAGGCGCTTTTTTTATGGCCGCGAATCGATTTTCAGTGCAGTGAGACGCAGCAATGAGCCCGTGTGCCTGCAACTGGAAAAACTAGTGCAGACTCATCCCACCCCCTGCTATTTACGGTCATTAGAATCATATTGTAGACAATATTGTTGAAATAAGAAGAATAAGGTCGCATAATCCGCGCCCATGAGCATAATTGTTGACAATAATGAAGCGCCTAAGTCACTTGCAGTGGCGCTATCGCCCCTACCACCCGTAGCAGCGACTGGCACGCGTGCGGATTCGGTCTTCGATTTGCTTCGCGCCTCGATTGTGCAAGGAGAGCTCGCGCCCGGCTCCAAGATCAATGAACCTCAACTCAGCAAGCTTTACGGCATTAGCCGAGGCCCCTTAAGAGAAGCCATCCGCCGCCTCGAGGGATGCAAGCTTGTCGAGATCAAAGCCAATGTTGGCGCGCGCGTGGTCGAGTTAGATATCCAGAAAGCGATTGAAATATATGAGATCCGCGAAGCACTCGAAGGACTCGCCTGCGGACTCGCCGCCGAGCGAGCGACTGCTACCGATTGCGACCAATTGCGCGCCTTGCTCGCGCGCCACGAAGCCCAAATCGAATCCGAAGACGGCAAGCGCTACTACCAAAAAGAAGGCGATCTCGATTTTCATTACCTCATCGTCTCGCTCAGCGGCAACACCCGCCTCTTCAACCTACTTTGCGATGAGCTTTATCATTTACTTAGGCTCTATCGCGTGCAGACAAGTAGTCAACCTTCGCGTCCGGCACAGGCATTTAAAGAACATCACCGTATTGTTGATGCGATTGAAGAGCGCGACTCGGTGCTAGCCGAACTCTTAATGCGCCGCCACATTGCAAGCGCCAAGGCTACGCTGCTCGCGCAGCTCGAAAGCGATTCAGAGCCAGGACTAACCGCCGCAACACCCTGTATAGCACCAAGATAGCACCAAGATAGCGTCGAGATTGAGTTCGCGAAGAAAGACGTTGGAAAAGAGCACCACAATTTCATTTACCCCAAGGAGCACGCATGAAAATTTCACAGGGCGCCAAATTTCGCCAAGCGTTAAAAGACAATAACCCTCTGCAAATAGTCGGCGCGATCAATGCGTACTGCGCGATGCTTGCTCAAGACGCCGGCCATAAGGCGATTTACTTATCGGGGGGCGGCGTGGCGAATGCTTCTTACGGGCTGCCAGACTTAGGCATCACAAGCCTTAACGACGTAATCGCCGATGTCGAACGCATTAGCAATGCAAGCGAGATTCCCTTGCTGGTTGACATCGACACAGGCTGGGGCGGCGCTTTCAACATTGCGCGCACGATTAAGGCAATGGAAAAAGCCGGCGCCGCTGCGGTGCATTTAGAAGATCAGGTAGCCCAGAAGCGCTGCGGTCATCGCCCTAATAAAGCGATCGTGTCACAGGCAGAGATGGTCGACCGGGTGAAAGCGGCCGTCGATGCCCGCACCGATGATGACTTTGTCATTATGGCGCGCACCGATGCCCTCGCTGTCGAGGGTATGGACTCTGCTATCGAGCGCGCAATCGCCTGTGTCGAAGCGGGTGCCGATGCGATCTTCCCCGAGGCGATCAACGAGCTTGGCCAATACAAACACTTTGCCGACGCGGTGAAGGTTCCTATTCTTGCCAACATTACCGAATTTGGCCAGACCCCTTTATTCAACTGCGAAGAGCTTGCAGGACAGGGCGTTGGCATGGTGCTTTATCCGCTCAGCGCGTTTCGGGCAATGAGCAAAGCGGCTCTCGATGTCTATCAGAATATCGCAATTAATGGTGACCAGAAGGCTGTCGTCGACAAGATGCAGACGCGCATGGAGCTTTACGAAGTGCTCGGCTATCACGCTTATGAAAACAAGTTGGACGCGCTCTTCGATTCTGAAACTTCATAGTTGCCCCTCCGCTTAGCGGAGACCAGAGGCCCGAGACCAGAGACAAAGAAAAAAGAGACGAGCGAGTCACGACCGCGCTCGCAAATACACAGTAAAGTGAGAGGAAAAGCACCATGGCAGAAAAGAAATTAAGCGGCGCAGGTCTTCGCGGCCAAGTCGCAGGCGAGACGGCCCTTTGCACCGTTGGCAAAACGGGCACCGGCCTCACCTACCGCGGCTATGACATAAGCGAACTCGCCGAGAAAGCGAAATTCGAAGAGGTCGCGTTCCTGCTCTTAAAGGGACATCTACCCAACCAGTCTGAGCTAGACGCATACAACACAAAACTTCAATCGCTGCGCACACTCCCAGACGCACTCAAGGAAGTGTTAGAGCGCATTCCCGCGTCTGCGCATCCAATGGACGTTATGCGCACGGGCTGCTCCATGCTCGGCAACCTCGAGACAGAGACAGATTTCGCTCAGCAGGACGATGCGATCGATAGGCTACTCGCCCTGCTCCCAGCCATCATTTGTTACTGGTATCGCTTCTCCCACGACGGCGTGCGAATTGAAACGGCTCTCGATGATGCCTCGATCGGCGGTCATTTCCTTCATATGCTCAGCGGCGACACCCCGAGCGAGCTTTTCGAACAGGTAATGAATGTCTCGCTCATTCTCTATGCCGAGCACGAGTTTAATGCGTCGACGTTTACTGCACGCGTTTGTGCCTCGACCCTCTCGGATATGCATTCCTGCATCACGGCGGCGATCGGTTCACTGCGCGGCCCACTCCACGGCGGCGCAAATGAAGCGGCCATGGAAATGATCGAAGACTGGACGAGTGCCGAACAGGCCGAGTCAGAGATAATGGGTATGCTCGCGCGTAAAGACAAGATCATGGGCTTCGGTCATGCGATCTACAGCGAGTCTGATCCGCGCAATACGATTATCAAGAAGTGGAGCGAGAAACTCGCCACTGAAGTCGGCGATACAACGCTGTATCCGGTGTCGGTGCGCTGCGAAGAAGTTATGTGGCGCGAAAAAAAGCTGTTCTGCAACGCCGATTTTTTCCATGCTTCCGCCTATCACTTCATGGGCATACCAACCAAACTGTTCACGCCAATCTTTGTGATGTCACGCCTTACCGGCTGGGCCGCGCACGTCAAAGAACAGCGCGCGAATAACCGCATCATTCGTCCGAGCGCCGACTATACCGGCCCCGAAACGTCGACTTGGGTAGATATCGCTGATCGCTAGATAGCGCCTTTCTAGATCCCTATTTTTATTAACGAACACCCTGTAATTAAAAAAGGAATTAATTGTGTCAGCAAATGTAGAACTCAATAACCGCCCAGAACCCGATCAGGTACTCGTCGACATCGCCAACTATGTCTGCGATTACGAAATCGATTCAACCGAAGCCTATGACACCGCCCGCAACTGTCTTATGGACACGCTAGGCTGCGGTCTTCTCGCGCTGCGATTCCCTGAGTGCACCAAGCTTCTCGGCCCACTCGCCGAAGGCACTATTGTGCCAAACGGTGCCCGCGTTCCCGGTACGCAGTTCCGCCTCGATCCTGTAAAAGCCGCATGGGACATCGGCTGCATCGTGCGCTGGCTCGACTATAACGACACGTGGCTTGCTGCAGAATGGGGTCATCCATCGGACAACCTTGGCGCAATCCTCGCCATTGCCGATTACTTGTCGCAGCAGAATATTGCAGCAGGCAAAGCGCCACTTACCATGCGTGACGTCCTCACTGCGATGATTAAGGCACACGAAATTCAGGGCGTTATCGCACTCGAAAACAGCTTCAATCGCGTCGGCCTATGCCACGTTCTACTCGTTCGCGTGGCGTCAACGGCTGTTGCGACAAAGATGATGGGCGGCTCGCGCGAGCAGATAATCGATGCGCTTTCTCAAGCATGGCTCGACGGCTCTAGCTTACGAACCTACCGTCACTCGCCTAACGCAGGTCCTCGTAAGTCTTGGGCGGCTGGCGATGCAACGTCGCGCGCAGTTCGACTTGCCGACTTCACTATGCGTGGCGAAATTGGCTATCCGAGCGTCCTCTCCGCGCCGACTTGGGGTTTCTACGACGTCTCGTTTAAGGGCAAAGAATTCGAATTCACTCGCCCTTACGGCAACTACGTCATGGAAAACATCCTGTTCAAAATCTCTTTCCCTGCAGAGTTCCATTCGCAGACAGCCGCCGAAGCCGCTGTGCGTTTGCACCCGAAGGTTAAGGACCGGTTAGACGACATCGAAAAAATTGTCATCCATACTCATGAGTCCGCCATCCGTATTATCAGCAAATCGGGACCGCTTAATAATCCAGCAGACCGAGACCACTGCTTACAGTATATGACAGCGGTGCCACTGGCTTTCGGCAATCTCGTTGCCGAGCATTACGAAGACAGCTTTCATGAGGAAAATCCGATTATCGATCAGCTTCGCGAGAAGATGGAGATTCACGAGAACCCTACCTACACGAAAGAATACCTTGAGCCTGAAAAACGGTCGATCGCCAATGCAATGCAGGTTTATTTCAAAGACGGCAGCAGTTCTGACAAGATAGAAATTAACTATCCTGTTGGTCATCGTCGCCGCCGCGAAGAAGGTATTCCTCTGCTCGAAGACAAGTTCAAAGCCAACCTCGCCACGCGCTTCCCTGCGAAACGCTGCAAGGAGATTTTTGCCCTTTGCAAAGATCAGGCGAAGCTCGAAGCGACGCCGGTTAACGAATTTATGGAAATGTTTGTCATTTAAACAGGCACTAATTTATTCGTTAACCCTTGAAAAAAAGAAGTTGCGCAGCATATAGGGATTAGGCGGTGCTCAAAAGAGACCGCCTAGTCGCCTAGCCCTCACCGAGGGTAGGCATAACCTTAGAAACATATTGCTTTATTGCGAGGATATGACATGCGTAACTTTGATTTTTCACCCCTCTACCGTTCTACTATTGGCTTCGACCATCTGTCGTCTTTGCTCGATGCGGTTAACCGCAACGACGCAACCCAGCCGAGCTATCCGCCTTATAATATTGAGCTGATAGACAAAGACAAATACCAAATCACTATGGCTATCGCCGGCTTCGTCGAAGACGAGCTCGAGCTTCAGTCAGAGAAACAGACCCTTACCGTTAAAGGAAAAAAAGAAGGCAGCGAAGAGGGACGAAACTTTCTGCATCAGGGTATCGCCGCGCGCAATTTCGAGCGCCGCTTTCAACTCGCCGATCATGTTGAAGTCGTGGGCGCCACACTAGCAAACGGCTTGCTGCACATCGATCTCGTGCGGGTAATACCCGAGGCGATGCGGCCCAAGCAGATTCCTATTAATGCCGAAAAGCCCAAGTTAGTCGATCTAGGAAAGCAATCGGCAGCTTAACAGCGGGCTATTCAACAGAGCGCCTTTAACAGGCCGGCTGATTTCCCTAAACCGACTTTTAAAAGCGCAAAAAAAATGACGCGGTATTGAGCCGCGTCATTTTTATCTACCTTATAAATCCCCTACACTTTTAACGCTTTCAAAATTCTGAGGGTGTTTAGTTTTTCCTATTGTCGATATTCCTTTTTGCTAGCCGACTACTTCAGCGAATGGATAACCAGTCCGCTTTTGAGCTTTGGCTCGAACCAAGTAGATTTCGGTGGCATAACCTCACCCGCATCAGCAATGTCCATTAGACTCTCGATCGAAGTTGGATAAAGCGCGAAAGCAGCCTGCCATTCGTCGCCAGCCGTACGGCGCTCTAATTCCGTCAGTCCGCGGATACCTCCGACAAAGTCGACGTTACTATCGGTGCGCTGATCGAAGATATTGAGTAGTGGCGCGAACACAAACTCTTGCAGAATACTCACATCGAGGCTTGCGACAGGATCAGTGTCGTCGATAGTTTCAAGCAAATTAGAATTCGCGCTTAAGAGATACCACTGTTTCCCCGCGTAGAAACCAAACTCACGTGCCTTGCTAGGCTTAGCCTGTCCTTCGACTAACTCAATATTGAAATTCTCAGCCAACGCGCCGAGAAACTCGTTCACACTATGACCGTTGAGGCTCGCTACCAGTCGGTTGTAATCGAGTATCTGCATTTGGTTATGCGGGAACAACACAGTAAGAAAATAATTGTATGGCTCGTCCCCCGTATGATTAGGATTCGCCTCCTGCCTGAGTTTCTTCACCCGTGAGGCTGCAGCAGAACGATGATGCCCATCGGCAACATAGAGACAATCCAACGCGTTCACCTCACCTTCGACTGCGGCAACAAGCTCTTCGTCGCGGATAACCCAAAACACATGCTGCGTTGCATCATCTGCCTCGAAATCATAATCCGGAGCGTCTTTAATCACTTTTGCGATAAGCGCATCGATTGAGGCTTGGGCTTTGTAGGTAAGAAAGACCGGGCCCACTTGCGCATCGAGCGCATCCATGTGGTGTACCCGATCGTCTTCTTTCACGGGCCGAGTAAACTCATGCTTTTTGATTAGGTCTTGATCGTAGGCCTCAACCGACGCCGCGGCGACGAGGCCAATCTGTTGGTGATCGCCCATAACCTGCTTGTAGACATAAAGTGTCGCCGTGTCGTCTTGCTTCAGCGTGCCCTCACTAATAAAGCGCTCAAGGTTCTCTCGTCCCTTGGCATAAACGCTAGGATCGTAGACGCTAACCTCGTCGGGCATGTCTACCTCTGGCTTATTGATATGCAAAAAGCTGAGTGCATTGTCTTTTGCTAACTCGTAAGCTTCTTCTCGGTTAAGCACATCGTAAGGATGCGAGGCTACTTTTGCGGCGAGTTGAGCGATTGGGCGAACACCGCGAAATGATCGGATAAGTTTCATGTAAGATCCCGAAGAAGAATGAGTCTGTGGTCTCCTGTTGCGAGTCTATCTAAACAGGAGACCGGATTATCGCATTTTAGCGAGCGTGCTTAAATAACTTCGAGCAAAGGAATTGACTGCAGCACTAGCGCGTAAACTTTGCATCCAGCGCTCTGCGCGTAACGCGTGGAGGGAAACCACGGGACTCCAGAAACCGGAGAAGCCTGAGATGTGGCTTGCTGCCAAAAGACAAATCGGACTGGCCCAGCAGTCTTTTCTGCACTAATGCTTCTGCCATCGGCAACCAATCGTCGTCGTCTTCGAATAGATTGCTTTCGATAAGAGACTCTGACACGCCTCGACCCAGCAAATCAGACCGGATGTGGAGATAGGCAAATCCCCGCGATTTACGATAACGAACATAGGACTCGACAAAACGCGCATCAGATTGCAACCCCTGATCACGGAGTCTGCCTAGCTGAAAATCGATCTCATTATGAGGAGCATCGGGATATTTGAGTCGGAGCTTTCGTTGTAGCTCAACGTAAGAGTGCTCGCGTCGTGCAAGCGAGTCCATTGCCGAGCGTCTTAGGGGGAGGAAAGGTTTAGCTGCCGAGGCAGACTGTAAAACCTCGGCTGGCTCATCAACATCAGCCACACCGGACTCAGTGTCTGGCATGGCTGATGAATTACGACCATCGACGAGTTCTCTCGATGTCACGTTAGAGCCTTTATGCAGTCCTCGATTTTTCACACCTCAAGCTGCTAGCTAGCTGAGGCATCTGCTTCGACGCTGCCGTCGTTCGCCGACGCACGAGCCTCGGCACGAGCCGCCGCTTCCGCCGCCGCCTGCGCCTTGGGATCAGCTAAGAGTTTTTGACGAACAAGCGCCTCGATCTCGGCAGCAACCTTAGGATTTTCTTCGAGGTAAATAGAGGCGTTTTTCTTGCCTTGACCTATTTTGTCGCCGTTATAGGCATACCATGCGCCAGACTTATCGATAAGATCGAGCTTAACACCAAGATCAATAACCTCGCCCAAGCGATGAATGCCTTTACCGTACATGATCTGGAATTCGGTTTGACGGAAAGGGGGCGCAACCTTGTTCTTCACCACCTTCACTCGCGTTTCGTTGCCGACTACTTCGTCGCCCTCTTTAATCGAGCCTATACGGCGAATATCGAGGCGGACAGACGAATAGAACTTGAGCGCATTACCACCGGTGGTGGTTTCAGGTGAACCAAACATCACGCCAATCTTCATACGGATTTGGTTAATAAAGATTACCAGGGTATTCGAATTCTTAATGTTACCTGTCATCTTACGCAGCGCTTGCGACATGAGGCGAGCTTGCAAGCCCATGTGACTATCGCCCATATCGCCTTCGATCTCCGCCTTAGGCGTGAGCGCTGCAACGGAGTCAATAACAACCACATCGAGCGCGCCGGAACGGACGACCATGTCGCAGATCTCCAATGCTTGCTCGCCCGTGTCGGGCTGGCTAACAAGAAGGTTGTCGACATCGACACCCAGCGCCTCGGCATAAATTGGATCTAATGCGTGCTCGGCGTCGATAAAGGCGCAGCTACCGCCTGCTTTTTGCGCTTCGGCAATAACCTGTAGCGTAAGTGTGGTTTTGCCTGACGACTCAGGGCCGTAGATCTCGACTATGCGTCCTCTGGGCAAGCCGCCTATGCCGAGCGCTATATCCAAACCCAATGACCCAGTAGAGATAGAGGGAATTGCTTCGCGCTCGCTATCGCCTAAGCGCATCATGGAGCCTTTACCGAATTGACGCTCGATCTGTGAGAGCGCCGCCGCTAATGCTTTATCCTTGCTAGTTTCGTCGACCATTATCTATTCCTTGTGGTTAAAACACACAACCGAAGCCTTGTTCCCTGAGTATCCGTGTGCCGTGTGAGACCGTCAGCAATCGCGGCCTCACTTATAGAATAGCCTGTCCTGGGCTATTCGCTATTTTTGGGCTAATTTTGGGGCTAATTTTTAGCTAGATAGCCCCGACTCGCTGCTCTGAGTCTTTATGCTACGAATTGCTGCCCCTGCTCTCTGCCCTAACTGTCTGTTTTGACTGTCTGTTTTGACTGCCTGCCCTGACTGTCTGGTCTGACTCTTACATCTTTTTCATCAAAACACTGTATATCCAAACAGTAAGCATTAAATCAGATTATTACTGTATGAACAACCAGTATATTGGCTGTTGCACAAATTCCTTTAGTGAATTTTCGCCGTGCTAGCTGAGAGGCGAAACCTCTTCATGCCAGCGCATCTACCCTGTTGACTAGGCCTTGCAATGCTGCGCAGATTGTTGCGTATCGAATCTGCGCCCTGTCACCTCCAAACAGGAAACATTCAGCATCCGCCTTTCCCTCTACACACCATGCGATCCAGACTGTCCCTACGGGTTTCTCAGGGCTACCACCACCCGGGCCAGCCACTCCGCTTACGGCCATAGACACGTCGGCGCCACTGCGAGCAACAGCGCCCAAACTCATTTCGAGCACAACTGCCTCGCTTACCGCACCAGGCCCACTCTCGCGAAAATGCTCGGGACTGACGCCTAACATCCGCTGTTTCGCCGCATTAGAGTACGTAATAAATCCCGCATCGAACCACGCCGAGCTGCCGGCGAGATCGGTCAGCGCCGCCGCTATCCCGCCGCCTGTGCAAGACTCTGCTGTCGCCGCCATCCACTGTTTAGTGATTAATCGCTGAGCGAGAGCATCGACTAAGCTCGATACGGAATTTTCTACTAAGTTACCTTTGTCCATAGCGGCAGTTTACTCCAGCTAACTCGTAGGCTCGAGTGCTGTTTCCAACCTAGACAATCTGCTAGTCTTTAGATCCTAGCGCCTCGACCTTTTTAATCCCAGCTTCGCTTAATACTCAGCAATCGAAAAACACCTAATCGATAGAGTAGCGATAGAACTATTAACCTCCGCAGAGCCCTGATCACTTGACCACAGTCGCCCCATCAAGCCCCCACACCCCTATGATGCAGCAATACCTTGGCATCAAGGCACAGCACCCCGACGGCCTCTTGTTTTATCGCATGGGCGATTTTTATGAGCTCTTTTACGAAGACGCTAAAATAGCCTCGCGCATACTCGACATCACGCTCACCGCGCGCGGCAAGTCTGGCGGCCAACCAATACCCATGTGCGGCATCCCCTACCACGCCGCCGACCGGTATCTCGCCAAGCTTGTTGCTGCAGGCGTCTCGGTGGCAATCGGCGAACAAATAGGCGACCCAGCGACGAGTAAAGGCCCCGTTGAGCGCAAAGTTGTGCGGGTGATTACGCCCGGCACGGTAAGCGACGAAGCGCTGCTCGACGAAGGCACAGACAACTCGCTGCTTTGTCTCTCGGTTCGGTCTGCCACGAGCGAAATCGATGCAAGCACCGCGTTCGGGATCGCGTCGATGAATATCAGCAGCGGTCGCTTCGTGCTCAGTGAGGTTTTTGGTCTTGAGGCTCTGCGGGCGGAAATTGAGCGCATCCGGCCTGCCGAGATTCTTTTCCAAGAAGAACTAGAGCCTGTGATGGAGTCTGTTCGACATCCCGCCAAACGCAAGCGGCCAGTGTGGGAGTTCGAACTCGACAATGCGCGTCGCACGCTCACAACCCATTTCAAAACCCGAGACCTTAGCGCCTTCGGCTGCGAGCACCTGCACACGGCGCTGCAGGCAGCTGGCTGTCTACTGCAGTACGCGCGGGATACTCAGCGCACAGAGCTGCCGCATATTCAGGGTCTCAGCGTCGAGCAGCTAGAAGACAGCGTTATCCTCGACGCGGCGAGCAGGCGCAACCTCGAACTCGATATTAATCTCTCGGGCGGCCGCGACAACACCCTACTCTCGGTGATTGATACGACGGCAACGGCGATGGGTGGACGCCTGTTGTCGCGCTGGATCAATCGCCCGCTGCGTGACCTAACACTGCTCGGGACGCGGCAAGATCGAGTCGCCGCGCTCATGCGCGACTATCATTTTGAAGCGCTCACTGAGGTGCTCGCAGGCATCGGCGATCTCGAACGAATACTTTCTCGCCTCGGCCTGCGTTCCGCGCGCCCACGCGATCTCGCTAAACTGCGCGATGGGCTCGGTCAACTGCCTGCACTGCAGAGTAAGCTGGCGGCAACGGCTAGCGACACACTCGGCGAACTCGCGGCAAAGATTACTGAATTCCCCGAGCAACACGCGCTGCTCATCCGCGCGCTCGAAGAAGATCCGCCTGTAGTTATCCGCGAGGGCGGCGTTATCGCCAACGGCTTCGATTCGGAACTAGACGAACTGCGCAATCTGAGCAGCAACGCAGGCCAGTTTTTAATCGACTTAGAGAGTAAAGAAAAAGCCCGCACCGGTATCGCGACATTAAAAGTCGGCTATAACCGAGTGCATGGCTATTACATTGAAATCAGTAAAGGCCAAGCCGGCATCGAAATGCCGGCGGAATATATTCGTCGGCAAACGTTAAAAAACGCCGAACGCTTTATTACGCCCGAGCTAAAAGAGTTTGAAGACAAAGTATTGAGCGCGCGCAGCAAGTCGTTAAGCCGTGAGAAAGCACTTTACGATGATCTGCTCGATACCCTAGCCGTCGACCTTGCTGCGCTGCAGGCGAGCGCCGAGGCTCTCGCCCAGCTGGATGTGTTGACCTGCTTCGCCGAACGCGCAACTAATCTGGGTTTTTGTAAGCCCGAGCTGACCACCGAGCCCGGTATCGACATAGAAGCCGGCCGCCACCCCGTGGTCGAAAGCGTGAGCAGCGACACCTTCGTCGCCAACGACGCAAGCCTCAATCGCGAGCGCAAGATGCTGATTATTACCGGGCCTAATATGGGCGGTAAATCGACGTACATGCGGCAGACAGCGCTTATCGTTTTACTCGCACTGTGCGGCAGCTTCGTCCCCGCCAAGCGGGTCAAGCTCGGGCCGATCGATCGTATTTTTACGCGCATCGGTTCCGCAGACGACCTCGCCGGTGGACGTTCGACCTTTATGGTTGAGATGACCGAGACGGCAAATATTCTGCACAACGCCACGCAAGACAGCCTCGTGCTAATGGACGAGGTAGGTCGCGGCACGAGCACTTTCGACGGACTCTCGCTGGCTTGGGCTGCAGCGGTCTATATTGCACAGCGTCTCAATGCCTATACGCTGTTTGCTACCCATTACTTCGAGCTCACGAGTCTGCCTGATGATTTCGACAGCATCGTCAACGTGCACTTAGACGCAGTCGAACACGACAGCGGTATTGTCTTTATGCACTCGGTTAAACCCGGCCCTGCGAATCAGAGTTATGGCTTGCAGGTCGCCCAGCTTGCAGGCATTCCCGCCGCAGTCATAGACAGTGCGCGCGGCAAACTCGCCCAGCTCGAAGCAGAGAGCCTAGCGACGACATCGACGAGCCAAGCGGTCGCAAGCGCGAGACTCCGCGAAACAGCCGTATCGTCTACCTCCTCTATCGCCGAGCCCTATCAAAGCGAGCTTTTCGCGCAGGCGACGCATCCGATAATCGAGACGCTCGAGCGTATTAATCCAGATGATATTAGCGCCAAGGAAGCGTTGGCACTGCTTTATGAGCTAAAGGCAACGCTCGGCTAGCCCAGACGCCCTCGACAGAGAGAAAAAAACAGCAATATAGTCTTGAGCTCAGAATCAGCCGAGTACGACGTGCAAAAAACTGCTAGAATGCGCCGGCTGCGTTAGTCCAGATTGGACAGCGATAGCGGCAATATCCAAGTAAGATGTCGACTGACATCTCATGTAAGCGGCGATTCACAGTATTCGGCGTTGAATTATAGGTTAAGGAGTGGCACGTAAAATAACGCTGCGTGGCACCAGAAGCATTGCGGAGAGAACATGACATTCGTAGTTGGCGACAATTGTATTCGTTGTAAGCATACAGATTGTGTAGAGGTGTGCCCGGTAGACTGTTTCTACGAAGGCCCAAACTTCTTGGTAATTCACCCAGACGAGTGCATCGATTGCGCGCTTTGCGAGCCTGAGTGTCCAGTAGATGCGATTTTCGCCGAAGATGAGCTGCCAGAAAACCAGCAGCAATTTCTGGCTCTCAACGCCGAACTTGCAGAGGTATGGCCAAATATCACTGAAAAGAAAGAGGCACTGCCCGAAGCCGAAGAGTACACAGACGTCGAAAACAAGATCCAGTATCTCGAACGCTAGTAATGGATTGAATCCGAGCTAGATTCGGCACACCCTCTGCTCGCGGCATCAACGCCGCGGCAGCAGGCCCACCGGGTCAATCGACTTGCCATCCTCACGAATTTCAAAATGCAGCAATGGGTCTCCCGACAAGTTCGTACCGGCCTCTGCGATTTTGTCCCCAGCCTTCACTCGCGTGCCTTCAGACACCAGCATCACACTATTATGGGCATAGGCACTAAGGTAACGATCGTTGTGCCTTAAAATAATCAGGTCACCGCTTCCTTGCACCCCGCGCCCCGAATAAACCACCTCGCCGTCGGCGGCGGCAAGCACGGGATCTCCGTTACGCACGGCGATATCTATTCCGCGCGCGTCGCCTGAGCCAAAACTGCGCAACAGGCGCGTGCTTTCAGCAGGCCAACGCCAAGCAACCGACTGAGTTCCGCCGCCAATAGAGCGACGCAGCACCCCACCGCGCGCCGGTGTACCGGCCTGTGCCTGAGCAACGCCATTGTTTCGGACAGGCGTGCCAATCGCTATCGATCGTGTTTCGGCATTCGCCGCAGGCGCACTCAGGTCTAGGCTCAATTCTTGTCCAACGAAAATGGTATAGGGCGATCGCAACCCATTGGCGAGCGCTAATGCCCTAACATCGAGATCGTATTGAAAAGCGATCGAATACAACGACTCGCCATCGCGCACACGGTGGTTACTAGCGCGCGAGGCAGAGGGCTCGCGCGCCTCTATGCGGCCGCCGGTTCGTCTTACCGGCTCGCTAACACTGACCTCCGCAGGTCTTCGGCTTTGGCTTGCCCTTGCAGTAGATCCATCCGAATTGACAATGATCGGAGAACTCGTCGGGACACGCAGCTGGCTGTCAGGGGTCGAAGCGGAGACGATAAGCGGCGGCGTAACGACCTGTCTGTCGCCTTGATCTGCAATCGGTGCCTCATAGCTCCTACACGCTCCTAATGTTACTACTAGCGCGAGAATCGCAGCTTGGTAAATTCGCATATAACTGAACCCTCCCTTAAAACTAATTCTAGTCATCTATCCTTCTGCGAGGCTTTGAGCGCACTCGCAGAGTTCATTGAAATAAATAATCGGTTGAGCAACAAGACAACTACTAAACCCAATCCGACAAAAAGCAGCGCGGCCAAAGCGTGCGCTTCAACCCCAAGGCTTGCGGCATAATCAGCTGGCCAAACCAGCCGCATAGTGGCGCCTGCGTCTTCAGCGCTAACCGCCGCCTCCGGCACTCGCCACGGCCAAATCGCGGGCAAAGACCCTAGCAGCAAACCGCCGATTACACTGTAAGATTGCCCGTGAAAACGTCCGAGAAGCCATGTCAGTAACCGCGAGAACGCCATCAGCCCGACTAAGCAGCCCGCGGCAAAGAAAATAATTTTATCAAAGTCGAATGTCACCAGTGCGGTGAGCATTGTCTCGTAAACCCCCAACAGAATCAGGATAAACGCACCTGATAACCCGGGTAGGAGCATCGCACTTATCGCCACAGCACCGGCAACGAAAAGCCCTAAGCCGGTCACCGAATCAGTACTAGGTTGCACCCATCCGAGCGCTGCGACCACTCCAGCGCCAAGCATAAAATAAAGCGCATACCTCAATCTAAATTCGCCGCTCAGCAAAAACAGCGCCGCTAAGACCAATCCAATGAAAAAACTACCGACTAAAATTGGTGCGTACGCGAGCGCGTAAAGAACGGTGTTTGCCGACAGCAAGAGTCCACTAAACATGCCTAACGCGAGCGGCAAAAGAAAAGGGCCATCGACATGATGCCACGCATGCACTAACTCGCGTCGGCGCAACAATTTAAGTACCGTGAGGTCGAAGGCACTTATCGCTCGAATGAGCCGCTCATAGATACCTGCGATCAGTGCTATCGTCCCACCAGACACGCCCGGCACTGAGTCACTCATCCCCATCACCACGCCTTTCGCGAACACAACCGCGCGCTCGACATTACTGAGCCCGCCTTGAGTCGAGGGGTGTTCCATCAGTTCTGAACCTGGCCTACCAGCAAGGGCACGAAACGAACGTCTTCTAATTTTTCACACTGAAAGTCTTCGCCGCGGCGGGTAATCAATTGCAACTGCTGAACATCGCCGCCAACCGGAATAATAAGCCGACCTCCCTCGTTGAGCTGAAAGAGCAATTCGTGTGGTATTTGCTGCGGCGCTGCGGTGGTAATAATCGCATCGAAAGGGCCGCTTCGCTTGTAACCCAAACTACCATCGCCGTGGCGAAAGTCGATATTCCGCAGCCCTAACAGACGTAAGTTTTTTCGAGCTTTATCAAGCAGGGGCTTAATACGCTCGACGGTAGTTACGCGCTTCGCTAGTCGGGCGAGGATCGAGGTCTGATACCCGCAGCCCGTGCCGATCTCGAGGACATTTGTCAGGGGACCAGAGAGAAAGGCGATTTCTGTCATCCGAGCAACTATATAGGGCTGAGAAATAGTTTGATTAAAACCAATGGGAAGCGCGACATCCTCATACGCCCGATGAGAGAGCGCTTCGTCTAAAAAGATATGCCTCGGCGTTGAGCGGATAACATCGAGCACTTCCATGCTGGTTATACCCTGATCCATCAGCCTACCTAACAGGCGCTCGCGTGTGCGCTGCGAGGTCATGCCAATGCCGCTTAGGTTAGGGGTGGACTCTGTTCTAAAACTCATTTTAATCGTCTCGAGCTAGCCGCTCATTGGCATCGGTTATGCGGTTAACTCTCTCTTAGCTGGCATAATTCGCGTAGCAGACTGGTCGCATAGGCACCTCGGGGCAAGGTAAACGCCAGATTCAAATTGCCGCAGGCCTCTGCATCGCTTGACGAGATACGCGCCGGTATCTCTTGTTCCCATTGCCAAGTAAGTTCTGCGGCGGCGAAGCGAAGTGCCCGTCGCGACGCTTGCAGGCCAAAGGCTTCTAGGCCGGCGACCATCCAGTCGAGTTCTGTTAATACTCTCTTCTCAATATCGGCCGCTTCGCCTGAGCTTACATACTTATCTTTCGCAGAAATGATTCCGGGCAGTGGTCCCGTTGTGTGTATATCGAGTGTTTCTATCCTCTGCTGCAGCTCATCAGTCCATTCTTCGCCAGCCTCTTCATCTGCGAGCTTAAAACAACGACCACTGCCATCAAGACTCAGCACGTCGCCGCGCAGATAGCTCTGCCAATTGCCGGCGCTTATTCGCTCCGAGAGCACTTGGTTAAACAAATAGGATCGTGCTGCCGAATAGAGCATCCCGCGCCTGAACCGGCCTCCTTGCTGGACTGCCTCATCGCCTTCCAACACCTGCCTCATTAATACCGAGACTTGACGCAAATTACTCATTTGGGCACCGAAACGTTGCGCACCAAAATAATTGGGCACACCCCCGTCGCGCAGGGCTTCTAACCGGCGCTCGAAGTCGTCTCTTGACCCTTCGCAGCCGCGCAATTTGAGCTGAAACCGATTGCGAGCATGGCTCCCTATCTTGAGCTTACGACTGTTTCGATGCATCGCGATGATAGCCAACTTCTCGTCTTCTAATGCCGCGAGACGAGGCTCTTTTTCCGGAGGCAGCTTTACGCTAAACCATTGGCTCGTTTCACCACGCCGGTCTTTCATGCCCGAATAACTCACATCGGCTTGCCTAACGGCTGCGACATCACTCAGGCGCTTAGCGACTTCGATAGTCGATGCATCGGTCTTTTGAATTTGAATGAAAACATGATCGCCCTCGCCGCTGGGGGCGAAAGCGAGTTCTTCATCGACACGAAAGTCGCTGAATTCTTGTTTGATAATGGCGCTGCCTTGCGGCTTGCCAAGCGCGTACGCAAGCGAGTCGAGTGGCAGGAGGTCGTTGGTCGCGCGCGGCTCACTCACTCGCAAGCCTCGAGTAAAACGACTGCGTGGCAGGCAATCCCTTCGCCTCGCCCGATAGCGCCGAGCTGCTCTGTAGTCGTGGCTTTGACATTGACGCGGTCTCGCGGCGCACTGAGCGCTGCAGCGATACTAGAGCACATCGCTTCTCTGTGCGGGGCAAGTTTGGGCAATTGCGCCACCACGGTAATATCGGCGTTAGATAGAGAAAAGCCTCGCGCACCCACAAGCGAACACACCTGTTCTAATAAGAAGACACTGGACACTCCTGCATACTGAGCATCAGTGTCAGGAAAATGTCGTCCGATATCCCCCTCGCCGATGGCACCAAGTAGCGCATCACAAAGCGCATGTAACACTACATCTCCATCGGAATGCGCCTCTAAACTCAACGCATCAGGCAGTGTCACCCCACCTAGAATTAGCGGCTTATGCTCGCTCACGCGTGGCGCAAAACGATGAACATCGAAACCATGACCTATTCGCATTTTACTTCCCATTGCACGCTTTCACGACTGACTCTCACATGTTGCCACAAACTAATCTTGGGCTAGTTTTAGAATCGCCTCTGCAAGCAACAGATCGCTGCTATGCGTTATTTTTATATTGGTTTTGCTACCAGTAACCAGCAGAGGCGCCCACCCCATTCGCTCTATTGCCGAGGCTTCGTCGGTGACAGACGCCGCCTGCTCTGCCGCCTCGTTCAATGCTCGGAAGAGCTTGTCTAAACGAAACATCTGCGGCGTTAGTGCATTAAAAAGCTGCGTACGATCAAGCGTCTCAGCAACGCGATTGGGTGACTCAGACCCCGCGACGCGCTTCACCGTGTTATCTATAGCCGACACAAGCAGACCGCCAATCTCATCGTCTTTTAATTCGGCAATCAATTTCTCGATATCGTCGGCACGCACACAGGGACGCACGGCGTCGTGCACCAACACCCAGTCTGCTTTTTCGCCTTTATCGAGAATAAAGCGAAGCGCATTGAGCACAGACTCCTGACGCTCGCTCCCCCCAGTGACCACCTCGACACGCGGATGCTGAGAGCACGGCAAATCCTGCCAATAAGTATCTTGAGGGCCGATTGCCACGACCACACACTTGATATCGGCAATCGCCAGGAGGCAATCGACAGAACGTTCTATTACTGTTCGCCCGAGCAGCGGAAGATATTGCTTAGGGATGGTTCCGCCAAGGCGACGGCCGACTCCTGCTGCAGGAACGATTGCCCATATAGCCATTCGTGAGTCCTTCGAGCGATGTAAAAAATAACTGCGCAGGGAGATCCGCATTCCTAATCAGGGAATAAAGTGCTGGGGTCAACCGCTAGCGATTTGGGACGATTAGATAAAAAGTCTCGCCGTCTTCTATCATCCCTAGTTCGGATCGCGCCCTTTCCTCTACCGCTTCGAGGCCGTTTTTAAGGTCTAGCACCTCGACCTCTAATGCCTCGTTGCGCTGGGACAATTCTTCGTTGGCACTGAGCTGCGACGCGACTTCCTTTTCGACTTCCTTAAGCTCGCGGCGGCTGTCATCACCCAGCCAGAGCTTGTACTGGAGGACGCCCAAGCACACTGTAAGAAAGACAATGAGTATTTTCACGTTTAACCCCTTCAGTCACTAGCGACTAAAACGAGCGAACTCCGCTAAACCACGATAGATGGATGCTGCGCCCAATTGCTCTTCGATACGCAGCAGGCGATTATATTTGGCCACGCGATCTGAACGGCAAAGCGAACCTGTTTTGATCTGCCCTGCCGCCGTCGCAACGGCTAGATCTGCGATCGTTGTATCTTCAGTCTCGCCCGAACGGTGGGAGATAACCACCGTATAGCCTGCTTTCTTTGCCATATTTATCGCAGCCAGAGTCTCAGTTAACGAGCCTATCTGATTGAATTTTATCAGAATAGAGTTAGCAATGTTCTCGTCGATACCTCGCTGCAATATTTTGGTGTTGGTCACGAACAAGTCGTCGCCTACTAATTGAACTTTATCGCCTAGCTGCGCGGATAATTTAGCCCAACCGTCCCAGTCGCTCTCATCCATACCGTCTTCAATAGACAAAATAGGATAGCTCGCGCTGAGTCCTGCGAGATAGTCTGCAAATTCGCTCGGATTAAACGCTTTACCCTCGCCCTTAAGATCGTAGACGCCGTTACTGTAAAACTCAGACGCAGCACAATCGAGCGCCAAATGAATATCTTTGCCCGTCTTGAGGCCTGTGAGATCAATCGCCGTAAGAATCGCATCGAGCGCGGCGGCATTCGAAGGCAGGTTCGGCGCGAATCCGCCCTCATCACCCACCGCTGTGCTTAAACCCTGTTTCGCCAACACCGACTTAAGGGCATGAAAAATTTCAGCACCGTAGCGGAGCGCTTCGGAAAAATTAGGTGCGCCGGTCGGCTGCACCATAAATTCTTGAATATCGACATTGTTATCGGCGTGCTCGCCGCCGTTCACGATATTCATCATCGGAACTGGAAGGCTATACTGCCCTTCAGTGCCGTTTAAGCGAGCGATATGCGCGTAGAGTGGCAGTTTAGCCGCTTGCGCCGCCGCCTTCGCTGCAGCCAGAGACACAGCTAGAATAGCGTTGGCACCGAGCGTGGCTTTGTTTTCAGTGCCATCGAGGTCGATCATCACCTGATCGAGACCCGCTTGATCCATTGCGTCTTTACCTAAGAGTGCGTCTTTAATCGCGCCATTGACATTAGCCACGGCGCCTAACACGCCTTTACCTAGGTAGCGCGACGGATCTTTGTCGCGCAGTTCCAGCGCTTCGCGCGAGCCAGTAGAGGCGCCCGATGGCGCGCAGGCAGAGCCTACAATTCCGTCCTCCAGCTCGACATCTGCCTCGATCGTTGGATTACCGCGCGAGTCCATGACTTCGCGCGCTCGAATATTTTTAATGACTGACATGACAATCCCTTACTTTAAACTCTTTATGATCTTCGCATTCAATCTGATGAACGCTGCTAACTAAATGATCTCGCTCTTCAATCACTGCAGAGCGATATCATCGATATCCTTTTATTTAGGCCATCACCTAAGCCGTATCTAGAGGAGAGAACCCTTTAACCAGCGTATCAAGCGCCTGCATCTGTTGCAGAAATGGCTTAATGCGATCTAAACGCAATGCGCACGGACCGTCGCATAATGCGCTTGCTGGGTCTGGATGCGCTTCAATGAAAAGCCCCGCAATACCCTGCGAGAGACCTGCTAGAGAAAGCGAAGTGACGTCGGCGCGACGCCCGCCCGCCGCATCGGGCAATCCGCCCGGCTGCTGCAACGCATGCGTTGCATCGAACAGAAGCGGATAGCCGAATTTTTTCATTACCGAGAAGCCGAGCATATCGACGACGAGATTATTGTAGCCAAAGCTACTGCCCCGCTCGCACAGCAAAAGCCTGTCATTGCCCGCGTCTTCGAATTTTTTCAGGATGTGGCGCATCTCTTGCGGTGCTAAAAACTGCGCTTTTTTAATGTTAATCACAGCACCGGTCTTAGCCATGGCCATGACAAGATCGGTCTGCCGCGACAAAAATGCGGGTAACTGAATAACGTCAGCAACCTCGGCAGCAGCGTTGGCCTGAGCCTCGGTGTGAACGTCGGTTATTATCGGAACACCGAATGTTTCTTTAATCTCTGCCAGCCACTTCAGCCCTTCATCGAGGCCCGGGCCGCGAAAAGAATTAATCGAAGAGCGATTGGCTTTGTCGAACGACGCCTTAAAGACGAAAGGCAGCTTGAGCTCATCGGTAACGAGCTTAAACTCTTCTGCAATTTTTAGAGCCAGTTCCCGCGACTCTAAAACGTTCATCCCCGCAAATAGCGTAAAGGGTTTCTCATTGGAAACCTCGAGATTCGCTATCGTAATCGTCTTCGCTGTCATTAGTCTTCAGAGGCCTCTACTTGCAATTCGTTCTGCGCGATCGCCGCTTTAATAAATCCCGTGAACAAAGGGTGTCCGTCGCGTGGAGTCGATGTGAATTCAGGGTGAAACTGACAGCCCACAAACCAAGGGTGATCCGGAATCTCGACCACCTCGACTAGCATGCCATCTTCAGATTTACCTGTTAGCTTTAGCCCTGCTTTCTGCAGCACCTCTAAATAGTCGTTATTGAATTCATAACGATGACGATGCCGCTCTTTTACGCTCGTAGAGCCGTAGCAATCGAAGGTAGTGGAGCCCTTTTCGACGCGGCAAACCTGCGCGCCTAGGCGCATAGTGCCGCCAAGGTCTGAGTCCTCGTCACGAAATTCAACCTTCCCTTGAGAAGTGGTCCACTCGCTAATAAGTGCAATCACAGGATTATCACAGCTCGGCGCAAATTCGGTGCTATGCGCATCTTTGAGCCCTGCGACATTGCGCGCGTATTCGATTACCGCCACCTGCAGGCCAAGACAAATACCAAGATAAGGGATTTTATTTTCGCGCGCATATTGCACCGTCATTATTTTGCCTTCGACACCGCGCTCGCCGAACCCGCCTGGAACCAATATCGCGTCCATTCCCTTAAGAATATCTGTGCCTTTGTCGAGCACATCGGCGGAATCGATATAGGTCACTTTTACCTTCGTGCGAGTCTTGATGCCGGCATGGGTAATCGCCTCGTTAAGCGATTTATAGGCATCCAGCAATTCCATGTATTTGCCAACCATGGCGAGATGCACCTCGCGCTCAGGATGCAAATCAGCATCAACGACGGCATCCCATTCCGATAGGTCGGCAGGCGGGCACTCGAGTTGGAATTTTTTGACCACGATATCGTCGAGGCCAGCGGCACCAAGTATTGAAGGAATACGATAGATGGAATCAGAATCAGGGAGAGAAACAACCGCCGGTAACTCAACATTGGTAAATAGCGCGATTTTCTTGCGCGCCGATTCATCGATTTCGAGGTCGGAACGGCAGATCAAAATGTCTGGCTGAATACCGATCGAGCGCAGCTCTTTGACCGAGTGCTGAGTTGGTTTGGTTTTAGTCTCGCCCGCGGTGCTGATATAGGGCACAAGGGTCAAGTGCATGAAAAGAGCCCGCTCTGACCCTAGCTCGACACGCATCTGCCGCACTGCCTCGAGGAACGGTTGAGATTCTATGTCCCCTACCGTGCCACCAATTTCAACCAGAGCCACTTCGGCATCACCCGCACCCAATACGATGCGGCGTTTAATCTCGTCGGTAATATGTGGAATAACCTGAATAGTGGCGCCCAGATAGTCTCCGCGACGCTCTCTCTTGAGAACCTCTTCATAGACTTTGCCGGTAGTGAAATTGTTCTTTTTGAGCATAGTCGTACGAATAAATCGTTCGTAATGCCCTAGATCTAAGTCGGTCTCGGCGCCGTCTTCGGTAACAAAAACCTCACCGTGCTGGAATGGGCTCATAGTACCCGGATCCACATTGATATAAGGATCGAGTTTTAACATGGTGATATTGAGACCACGCGCCTCAAGAACAGCGGCGAGCGAAGCGGCAGTAATGCCTTTGCCCAGTGATGAGACAACACCACCGGTAATGAAGATATATTTTGTCATTGGAGCCCCATCGTAGCGAGTTGGATTAGGAGTAGAACTAACCCAAGCAGATGGAGTTATAGCGTACCAGAAGAGCCTTCGACCTACAATCGAGAATTGGCCTCGCGACTCAGTTCGAGAGCCGGCGACAGCCACTCAAAAGTCACTCCTAGACCCTGTCCCGAAGCGTTAACCTCAGTGTATTTAGCTGCTTCCGCCGTCGGGCCCAGCAGTGCAACCCAAAGAAGTTCGTTACCAATAAAAACCAGCGGCAGACGATCTCTGAGCCAAGGCGCAACGCTTTCTTCATTAAGTGTTTTTTTCAGCGACTTGGAAGGCCTTCCGGGAAGAGAAAGGCGTTCACCACCTTGGCGATAGCGCACACTGAAGTGGCTATCGCTCACTATCGTTTCGCTTCCCGAAAGCAAAATCAGGATTCCGTTGCCGGGTAATTCGATGCGGACTTCATCGGCCGAGGGCGCGTGTTGTTTTGACATAACCTGCGGCTCAAAATCGTCTTCGCGCACCGCGATCAACTCGCCTTTAAATCGATATAGGCTATAGGCTCCGCACTGCCATTGAGCACTCTGATCAGTGTGCACACAGGTCTCGCTATCTAGCCTATTAAGCAACTTCCAACTGGGCGCGGAACAGCCTAGGCTTATCAACCAATGCCGCAGCAGATTGCGCCGCCTCGGACTCGAGAGCAACGCCATTTCAGCAACACAGAGCCTACTCGCCCCGGCAGCCAAACAGACTTTAAGATCGATCTCCGCAAGGTCAGCGTTGAGCTCACAGGACTCGCGCACGAGTTGCTGCGACTTACCCCAACTCTGCCTATAACGAGGCCAGCGGCTCTCGATTAGGGGCAACACCTCAGCTCTGAGCAGATTGCGGTCATAGTGCGTGTTTTGATTCGATGGATCCTCGACATAAGAGAGCCTCCGCGTGCGCGCCACATCCTCAAGTGATTGCCTGGGGATCTCAAGCCAGGGGCGTATAAGCGCCCCTGCGCCCAAAACACGCGCGGAAGGCATACCTGCCAGCCCGTCGACACCTGAGCCACGCGCCAGCCGCAGGAGCAGTGTTTCGAGCTGATCGTCTTGATGATGCCCCAGAGCCAGCCATTCGCCGGCATCAAGCGCACCTTCAAACGCTGCATAACGCGCACGCCGCGCTGCTTCCTCGCTGACAACTGCAGACTCGCCAACCTTTCGCTCTGCTGTCGCGCCAGCGCTATTCAGCGAGCAGTCGACTACGCACACGGTTAAATTTACTCCGTGCTGCGCGCAAAGCGTTTCGCAGTGTAGCTGCCATTTGTCTGCGGCTTCTTGTAACCCATGGTTAATGTGTATCGCTCGAAGTGGCAGCGTCAATTCGCCGCGAGCGCGTAGGTCGCAAAGCAGCGTGAGAAGTAATGAAGAATCTAAGCCGCCGCTAAGCCCGACCATAATACTTGTGGGGTTTAACAGGCGTGAGGCGTCTGCTAAGGAGGCTAGCACAGAGGTGGATAGAGAGGCGGGCAACGTAGTGGCCGGCGCCGAGGCAGCAAGGAGGCGAGGCTCAAAGCAAAAGGCGCGCCTTAGCGCAGCAAGCAGCGTGGCTTCAGCCTTCACCGCCGCTACGTCGCTAGAAGCAGCGCTAGAAGGGGCGCTAGGCGCTGAGGCCATAGCTCATAAGCCGTTTGTAGCGCCGCTCAATAAGCGTCTCTGTGTCGGTCGCGCTGAGCCGATCCATCTGTTCTAAAAGCGCGGTTTTGATGTTCTCGGCAGTCGCTGCCACATCCCGATGCGCGCCTCCCAGCGGCTCTGCAATGGTCTGATCAACTATTCCTAGCTCTTCAAGTCGTGTCGAGGTGACGCCCATCGCCTCGGCTGCCGCTGAAGCATACTCCGATGACTTCCACAGAATCGTTGCGCAGCCCTCCGGCGTGATCACCGTGTAAGTCGAGTACTGAAGCATGTTTAACTGATCTGAGACGCCGATAGCAATCGCACCCCCTGAATTCGCCTCACCCGTTACCGTTGCGATAAGAGGCGTTTTGACTCGAGACATCATCGCCATATTGACAGCAATTGCTTCATTGATGCCTCGCTCCTCTGCATCGATTCCAGGATAGGCACCCGGCGTATCGATAAAACTTAACACGGGAAGATTGTATCGCTCGCCGAGCTCAACCAGACGACGAGCCTTGCGATATCCCTCTGGGCGAGGCATACCGAAATTATGCTTTACCTTGGCTTTAGTTCCTCTACCCTTCTGATGCCCCATAACGACACACGGGCGCCCGTCGATTTTAGCTAACCCACCAATGAGCGCTTGGTCGTCGGCGAAGTAACGATCACCATGAAGCTCGTCGAAGTCTGTGAAAATATGTTCTATATAGTCGAGTGTGTAGGGCCTTTGAGGGTGACGAGCCACCTGAGACACCTGCCAAGAACTCAGGTTGGCGTAGATTTTCTCGGTGAGCTTCGTGCTCTTGGCGCGGAGATTTTGAATCTCGTCGCCGATATTCAAGTCATTGTCGCTGCCCACTAAGCGCAGTTCGCTTATCTTCGCTTCTAATTCCGCAATGGGTTGCTCGAAATCTAAGTAATTGGGATCCATATCCTGTTCGACTCACTCTTTATGATCAGTAGTCTACGACTACGTTCCTACGCCCGTATTCGCTTCGAAGGCGTTGAACTAATTCATTTGATGGCGCTACTCGCCATTCATTGGACAGCATTATACACCCCTTCGAGGCCTCACGCTGATAACTGATCGCAATACCACAGCCCAAACTTCCGTCTTCGCTATCGCCAAGATTAGGGGCTGCCGCTGCACTGCCAAATGGAGGCGACTGCACCGAATTGGAAGGCTTAAGACGATGTGACTCCAGCATCTCGGCAAGACGCTCGCTAAAGCCCACAGCTAGCGCATCGCTGCGCAGGCTTAGCGTGATGCTGCGTGCGCGTCGCTGACGCGCCTGCTCGAGCGTCATAACCTCTTTGCCACGCCCCTGCATGCCCCCACTGTAGTCATCCATGCTCACCGTGCAGTCGACAATGAGTATTTGGTCTTTCTGCAAGATGTCGCGGAAGCGCTCATATTCCTTAGCAAAGAGGCGGATTTCAAAGCGCGCGCTGCGATCATCTAAGGTCAGAAAGGCAATCGTGTCGCCCGCCTTATTGCGCATAGTCCTAATATCTATGAGCAGGCCAGCGACAGGCTGCGGTGCACGCTCAGGCCGAAGGCTGGAGAGCCTGTCTCGCGAGAGGTGTGAAAGCTCACCTAAATATTCATCGATCGGGTGACCCGACAAATAGAGACCCAAGGTCTCTTTCTCAGCTTTCAATCTTTCCTGCTCAGCCCACGGCTTAATCTTTTTCGTTTCGAATGATACATCGCTGGTTGCCGTGCCTTCTGGAGCAATCTCGCCAAACATGTCAGCAACGCCTGACTCCGCATTTTTGTTCGCCTGATCCGCCGCCTTCATAGCCTGTGGCAAGAGCTCAGAAAGTTTCGCGCGCACGAAATCTGGCACACCTTCAACTAAGCTGTCTAATGCCCCAGCTTTGACCATCGCCTCTAAGGTTCGTCGATTTAATTGCTGAGAATCGACACGCTGGCAAAGCTCGAGCATGCTTGCAAAGGGTCCGTTCTTACGCGCTTCAAGAATGCCCCCAACAGGGCCCTCGCCTAGTCCTTTGATGGCACCTAGGCCATACACAATTTCATCCGCTTGATTCACCGTAAAATTGAACTGCCCCTTATTTATGTCAGGCGGCACAATCTTCAGTCCCATCGCACGGCATTCATCGATAAGTGTCACCACCTTATCGGTGTTCTGCATATCAGCAGACAACACCGCCGCCATAAAATAGGAAGGGTAATGAGTTTTTAACCACGCAGTCTGATAAGACACCAAGGCATAGGCAGCCGAGTGCGACTTATTAAAACCGTAGCCCGCGAATTTTTCCATCAAGTCAAAAATGGATTCCGCAAGATCGCTTTCGATGTTTCTCTTAATCGCCCCTTCGGTAAACAAGACCCGCTGCTTAGCCATCTCGTCTGGGTTTTTCTTGCCCATAGCCTTGCGCAAAATATCGGCGCCGCCGAGCGTGTAGTTGCCGAGCACCTGCGCAATCTGCATCACCTGCTCTTGATAGAGGATGACTCCGTAAGTATTAGAGAGCACCGGCTCCAGTTCTGGGTGCGGGTATAACACTTTGGTACGCCCGTGCTTTCTGTCGATAAAATCGTCAACCATGCCCGATTGCAAAGGCCCGGGACGAAATAGTGCAACCAGCGCGATTATGTCTTCAAAACAATTAGGGACCTGTTTCTTAATCAGCTCCTTCATGCCGCGAGATTCGAGCTGGAAAATAGCCGTTGTCTCCCCGCTCTGAAGGAGCTTATAGACGCGTTCATCATTCAACTCGAGATGATCAATATTTAGCTCAGGAGCGCCCTCCTCGCGGCGCCCATTGATCATTTTTACGGCCCAATCGATTATCGTCAGCGTTCGCAGCCCCAAGAAGTCGAACTTCACAAGCCCTGCGGTTTCAACGTCGTTTTTATCGAACTGTGTAACGAGCCCTTGCCCTGCCTCGTCGGTGTAAAGCGGCGTGAAATCAGTCAGTTTAGTCGGCGCGATTACCACGCCACCCGCATGCTTGCCTACATTGCGAGTGATGCCTTCGAGCTTAAAGGCCATTTCAATAATTTCTTGCGCCTCTTCATCCGAATCAACGAAAACACCTAACTCAGGCTCTTCCTCAAACGCTTTGGTTAGCGTCATACCTGGCTCGAAAGGAATAAGCTTACTAAGCTTATCTGCAAGCGCATAAGGCTTGCCTTGAACCCGCGCGACATCCCGCACAACCGCTTTCGCCGCCAGCGTACCGAAGGTAATAATCTGCGAAACGGCTTCTTTTCCGTACAGTTCTGCGACATGCTGAATCACGCGATCGCGACCTTCCATACAGAAATCAACGTCGAAGTCGGGCATCGAAACCCGTTCTGGGTTTAGGAAGCGCTCGAAAAGAAGATCGTATTTAAGCGGATCTAGGTCGGTAATTTTAAGCGCATAGGCGACAATGGAACCTGCACCGGAGCCACGACCTGGCCCGACGGGAATACCGTTGTCTTTCGACCATTGGATAAACTCCATCACGATTAAAAAATAGCCCGCGAAGCCCATCTGATTAATAATTTTCAGCTCGAACTCTAGTCGTTCCCAATAGAGCGCAATTCCCTCCCGCGCCGCATAGTCCTCACCGTATAAATTGGCCAGCCTAACCTTCAAACCATCGGCGCTAATCTGGGAGAAAAAATCCTCCATTGTTAGCCCGTCTGGAACCGGGTAATTGGGTAGGCGCGGCGTGCCGAGGTCTAGTGACAAACTGCAGCGTTTCGCGATTTCTAAGCTATTTTCTAGCGCCGAAGGTATGTCTTCGAATAGCGCAAGCATTTCTGCCGAATCTTTCAAGTACTGTTGGTCGGTGTATTCGCGCGACCGGCGCGGATCGTCAAGTGTGCGCCGGTCGTTGATACAGACTCTTACCTCGTGCGCTTCGAAGTCATCTTGTTTGATAAATCGAACGTCGTTGGTTGCAACTACAGGTGTTCTCGTTTCAGCGGCAAGGTCGAGGGCTGCATCGATATAATCCTCTTCGCGATCGCGCCCTACTCGCTGTAATTCAAGATAAAAAGAGCCGGGAAAAATAGCCTCCCATCGAGCCAAGCACTCCACTGCTTTAGCATGATCACCCTCTAAGAGCGACGCGCCAATGTCACTGAATTGACCACCCGACAGCGCGATAACACCCTCGCTGTACGCTGCCAGTTGATCAAATCGAAGACTCGCGTCGCTGCGGTTTGGGTTTTCTGTATAAATTGTTGAGATTAACCGAGAGATATTCAGATACCCCTCGCGATCTTTTGCAAGTAACAACAAGCGTGTGTCCGCGGCTCCCTCTTCGCCCTTGACCAGCACATCACAGCCACAGATCGGCTTAATCCCTTCTTTGATCGCACCACTGTAAAACTTGATCAGACCAAACATATTGGCAAGATCGGTCACCGCAATCGCGGGCATCGCTAATTCGCGTGCGCGCGCAAGCAGCGGCTTTATTCTGACGAGTCCATCGACTATGGAGAATTCGGTATGCAGTCGCAGGTGCACGAAGCCCAGCGTTGAGTCGCTAGCGAGAGGGTGTTGTTTGGGTGACTCAGGTGAATCAGACATTGAGTTAGTTTCGGCTGTTGCTAGGGCAAATCGGGCTTTTAGAATCGCGGCGGATACGACTAAAACGAGGATTGAATATACCGTGTTTGCCTACAAAAGTTTAGCCTGAATAGGCGCATCAAGAACCGGAGGAAATACTCGAACCCTGTATGAGCCTCTGAGCAACTGGCGCAAAAGTACGCCGGTGAGCTGGCGTCGGCCCTAAGCGCTCTAGCGCGGCGAAATGGGCAGCTGTAGGGTAGCCCTTGTGCTGAGCGAAGCCATACCCAGGATACTGCTGATCAAGCAGGATTAACTCGCGGTCACGTACTACTTTGGCAACTATCGATGCTGCGGAAATGCTCGCCACTTTCGCATCGCCCTTCACCACAGCAAGGCTGGCAAAAGACCATTGGGGACAACGGTTGCCATCAACAAAAACAAAATCAGGCCTGATGGGAAGAGCGTCGACCGCGCGAGTCATGGCGAGAAGGCTTGCCTGCAAAATATTGATTTCATCAATTTCTTGTGGCGACGCGCTGCCCACGCCAACGGCGATCGCGTTGCTAAGAATGGTCTCGTACAGCGCTTCTCTTTTTTTCTGGCTGAGCTTCTTCGAATCAGCTAGCCCTTCGATCAGATTACGATGATCTAGAATGACTGCAGCGGCGATCACATTGCCCGCAAGGGGCCCACGTCCAGCCTCGTCACATCCGGCCGCTTTGTTGGGGGCTACTCTGACACGCTCCCACGCCTCAGCCACCATTAGGACACAAGCTCCGCGATCGCGGCGGCCGCTCGCTCAGAGGCATTCAGTCGAATTGAGGCGTGAATGCGATCGAAAGCTTTCAACATGCCTTCAGTCTCTTTCTCCCCTGCAAAGAATGCCATTATCTCGGAAACCAAGGCGGCTTCTGTGAGGTTGTGTTGAATGTATTCGGGCACTAAACGTGCACCGGCGAGCAGATTAGGTAACGCCACAAAAGGAATTTTTACGAGCCGGGACGCGATAAAATGCGTCACCGGCGCTAGCTTGTATCCTACGACCATCGGCCGCCTTAGCAGCATCGCTTCGAGTGTCGCAGTACCCGAGGCTAAGACAACCAGATTCGCCGCCCGCATGGCAAGCTGCGAATCGTCCACAAGCCTAAAAGGCGTCCCATCAACCAAACCATAGCTACGCAACAATGCTTCGAGGCGCGCACGCGATTCGGGCCCGCTTGCAGGGATTAGAAACCTAAGTGATGGATCAATCTCTAGCGCCGCGACGGCGCTGGCAAGGAAAACGGGGCCTAAACGTGATATTTCACCGCCGCGACTACCAGGGAGTAACGCGACAACCCGATCCGCAGGCTGCAGGTCGAACAGAGTGCGAGCAAGGCTCGCCTGCTCGCTCGTATCTTCGAGCTTGTCTGCGAGCGGATGGCCGACGCAGCAAACGGGAATGGCGTGCTGATTATAGATCTCAGTTTCGAAGGGAAAAAGCGTAAGCATTAAGTCTACAGCGCGTGCTATTTTATGAATGCGCTTCTTCCGATAGGCCCACACACTAGGACTCACATAGTGAACGGTTTTCACGCCAAGGTCGTGAAGCTCGCCTTCGAGTCGCAGATTAAAATCGGGGGAATCGATGCCAATGAAAGCATCCACTTTTCGCGCAACCATAAGCTCTCGTAGCGCCTTTTTTAGGCGAAAAAGCTCAGGCAGCCTGCCTAAAGGCTCAACAAAACCCATCACTGCCAATCGGTCCATCGGCGTGATGCTCTCACAGCCCTCGCTCAGCATCTCTGGGCCGCCAACGCCGATAAAGTGTGCGTCAGGAAAGCGTGATTTGAGGCTTCGAATAAGCCCTGCACCGAGTATATCGCCGGACTTCTCGCCGGCGACAATACCGAAACACTTAGGCATAACGCCTCCCGCTTTCTTAGCGTTGTATACCTTTGGTAGACGATTCAATCGAGGCGATTAGCGCGGCAACTTCGGGGCAGCGAGCGAGCATTCCGCGGAGTTCTTCAAGCGCCTCACTCAGACTAAGGCCTCGCCGGTAGAGCACTTTAAATGCGGTACGCAAGTCTTTGATAGCCTCGTCACTAAAACCACGGCGAGAAAGGCCGACGGTGTTAATACTTCGCACAGCCGCGGGTTGTCCACTCACCAGCATGTAGGCCGGAACATCCTGTCCTACGTGAGTAACACCCCCGACCATTGCGTGAGCACCGATTTTAACGAACTGGTTAACGCCTGCGAATCCGCCAAGAATAGCCCAGTCGTCGACTTCAACATGGCCAGACAAGCCTGCATTATTAGCAAACACAGTATTATTACCCACCACGCAATCGTGGGCGATATGCACATAAGGCATCAGCAAATTATCATTGCCGATTTTCGTCAACCCACCTCCGAAGCCCGTTCCTCTGTGCAGAGTTACGCCCTCGCGAAAGACATTATTATCACCAATGTCGAGCCATGCCTCCTCGCCCTCGAACTTTTTATCCGACGGATCTTCGCCGATCGAGGAAAACTGAAAGAAACGATTATTCTTTCCGATACGAGTGTGACTTCGAATCACCACATGTGATTCGATGACACTGCCCGCCCCGATAGAAACCGCGGGGCCAACAATACACCAAGGGCCGATGGTCACGCCGTCTTCAATTACCGCGCTCGGATCGATCCGAGAACTAGGATCAATCGACATCCACTTTCCTCTCAGCGCACATAATTGTCATGGACGCAGCTAACTCTTCGCCCACAAAAGCGGTTCCCTTAAATTTGTATATTCCACGGCGATTGGTGATCACCTCCGCTTTTAAGATTAACTGGTCTCCAGGCACGACTGGGCGCCTAAGTCGCAAATCATCTGCGCCAACGAAATAATACAGAAAACCGTCTTTGGGCTTTTTTTCCTGCGTTTTAAATCCAAGAATGCCCGCAGCCTGAGCGATAGCCTCGATAATCAGTACGCCAGGCATAATGGGGTTATCAGGGAAATGGCCTTCGAAGAAAGGCTCATTATTCGTCACATTCTTATAGGCTACGATCGATTTACCTAGCTCCATCTCCAACACCCTGTCCACCAGCAGGAAAGGGTAGCGTTGAGGCAGGTATTCCTTTATCTCGTTAATGTCTAGAAGCATCTTAGTCTCAATTGTAGTGTCGTCAGTTACTTGCGATTAGGAGTCGGCCTTGCTCTCGAGATTCTTGAGCCGCTTGGCAATACTGTCCAATTGTTGAAAACGAAGCGCGTTGCGCTTCCATTCGGGCGTGGGCGACGCCAGAGTGCCTGAGGAAATCATTCCCGCCTCTGTGACCGATTTACTAAGCAGCGCCATAGCACTTACTTGCACGCGGTCGGCGACGGTAATATGACCCACTGCACCCGATCCGCCACCAAAAATGCAGTATTCGCCGACCGTGACACTGCCAGCTAGCGCAGCACAACCACAGATAATCGTATGCTTACCGATGACGCAGTTATGACCAATCTGTACTTGATTGTCGATCTTTACGCCATCGCCAATAATGGTGTCTAACATCGCGCCGCGGTCTATCGTCGACGCCGCGCCGATTTCGACATCATTACCGATACGCACGCCGCCTAGCTGCGCTATTTTAACACTACGCTCGCCGTCAAACGCGAAACCGAAGCCGTCTGCACCAATGACACTCGTTGAGTGAATGATCACTCGATCGCCGAGGGTGACGTCGTGATAAAGCACAACATTCGGGTGGATACGCACACTCTCACCAAGTTGACAGTCACGTCCAATAAAAGCGCCAGCCCCAATCCTCGAGCCCGCACCGATCGTTGCTCCCTCACCAATCACCACATTCGCCTCGATGCTCACATCATCGGCAAGCGTCGCCGACGCAGCGATACTGGCGGTTGGGTGAATGCCGGCTACGACAGCGTCTTCGCGCGCGAATAGCTGCGTCGCGTAAGCAAATGTCACATAGGGGTTTTGTGCGATAAGTCGATTGCCAGAAAACGAATTGGCGGATTTTTCGGCAAGAATAACCGCGCTAGCTTGGCAGTTAGCGAGTTGGGAGGTATAGGTTGGATTGCTAAGGAAGCTCAGCTGACCTTCGCCGGCCGAGCTTAAAGGCGACAGTCCGGAGATGATGATGTCTCCATCTCCCTCCAGCTTCGCCCCAAGAAGATCAGCGATTTCGGCAAGTCTGAATTGCTTAGCTTGCGGCAAGGCCCCTCTCCTTAGGTAGAGCGATCACTGCTCAAAAAGAGTCTGCGACCCGGCTCATTCGAGCCGGGTGCAACGTCCTAGTTAGCGGCTGCGGTGTTCTGATTCAGTTTCGCTGTCACTTTAGCAGTGATATCAAGTACAGGTGCGAAATAAGGCGCGCTATCAACATTGAGAATGAGGTCATAGCCTCCCTCAGCGACAACATCAGATACAGCCTCGGCTAAAGTACCCTGCATGCTTTGCAAGAACTGCTGGTTCTTTTCCTGAAGCGCTTTCTGAACACGCTCTTGGATTAGTTGCAGCTGTACCTGCAGGTCTTGTGCGTTCGAATTCATGCGACGAATTTCGTCCTGCGTCATCACTGCCTCGTCCTGCTGAAACTTCTCGCTGAGCGCAGTAAGCTGCTCAGATAATTCCTGTGCGCGAGTCTCATCGGCATTGAACTCTTGCTCGAGTTCCTCTTGCACAATACGCGCTGCATCTGAATTAAATAGCGCCTGCAAAGCATTTAAAACACCGATTTTTGTGTCTTGTGCCATCGCAGCTTGAGATGCGGCAACCAAACACACTACGGCAATTAAGGTCTTCAATGTTTTCACTTATGTTCTCCAAATCTAACAAAACTTCGTAAAGAGAGGCTGGCCACACGCCTCTACTCAGTTGATGATTTATCGGCGCAATAGCCGACGACTAAAATTCTTTTCTCTAGAAACCTTGGCCTACCGTAAAATCGAACGTCCTTGTGTCATCGCCGTCTTTTCCGAATGGCTGGGCAAGATAGAAAGTCAAAGGGCCGAAAGGCGAAAGATAAGTAACGCTAACACCGACCGAATAACGAATCTCGGCTAGGTCGAAGTCCGAACAATTCTTCAGGAGTCGCCTTCTCTCCGAACAGCTAGACGAGAACACATTGCCCGCATCGATAAAGAAAGCAGAGCGCACCCTACTCCTGTCCTCTACGAAAGGCAGCGGGAATAAAAGCTCCAACGTCGCTGTTGCTAATATGTTACCACCAAAGCTGTCGAAATCCTCATCTAGGAAGAAGTTTTCCACCGCAAGCGCGACCTCGGGGTTGCCATTCTCGTCGAAGAGTCGGTTGCCATTAGCATCGAAAACAGGTGCGGTGCTGTAGCCGAACTCGTTACTGAGACCCGCCGCAGACCCGTCTTCTCTCTTGATGATATTACCTTCATCATCCTTGAGCAGACTGATGCCCCGTTGTGTCAGATACCTAGCGCCAGGCGTACTCTCAGGGCCTAAGCTATTCTCTTCGAATCCACGCAAGACACCAGCCGCGCTAAGACCACCTGCAAAGAAGTTATTAAAGAACGGAAGCTCATCAGTATCGCCATAACCGATACCGTAACCGAGGTTGGTTCGCAACGAGACAACCCACTCTCTGTTCTGTGAGACCGGCCAATAGAACTGTCCATTATAATTTATTCGAGCATATTCGAGATCAGACCCAGGCAGCGTGACTTCAATCCCGAGGCTATGGAGAAAGCCCGCGTTCGGGAGTTGACCGCGATTGAGGGTGTTGCGGAAATAGTTGCCTGTGATCGTAAAGTTATCGAACTCATCACCAAATTTGTCGACAAACCCTTGCTCATTCGGACTACGCAACTGCTGCGGTGTTAGGTCTGCCACATTGCCTAGCACTGAGTCGACGACGGGGCCGTCGAAGGCATTGCCGTTCGCTGGCGTGATGATGTATTTATCGACGCCCTCGAACAGTATCGGGCTTGCCATAATTTCTTGCACAGAGCCCATACCTGCGCTCAATTCAGTGTGCGTAAAACCAAGGTCAAAGCCAAGCATTTCAATTTCGCTCAGCGGATAGCTAAAGCTTGCAGAACCCCCATAGGAGCTCGTATTAAATGCCGAGACGTTAAACGGAGATTCCATTTTTTGCGCAAACATATTGAATCCACGACTCACGCCATCGGGGGTAAAATACGGATCGACATACTGGAAATTTAGCCCTTGCTGGAAACGGCTTCTGTTCACACCGACTCCGATGGTTCGGCCCGTTCCGAGGAAATTTTGCGCCTGGAGGCTAGAGCTTATAAAGAAGTTACCGCCGCCGCCAGTACCTACTTGAAAACTTACAGCACCGAAATTTTGTTCGATTACGTCATAGTTCACATCAATCTGATCTTCGATCCCTGCTACTTCTGCAGTGTCGACCTCAACCGATTCGAAATAACCAAGACGCTCCAATCTAACCTTAGACTGCTCTATCTGCAGACTTGAGGCAGGCGCACTTTCGAGCTGCCTCATCTCGCGCCTTAACACGTCGTCCGCGGTCGATACGTTGCCAGCAAAGCTAATGCGGTTGACGTAAGTTCGATTGCCCGGTTCGATAAAGAACGTCACGTCGACCGTTTGTTCATCATCATTAACCTCGGGCACGCCGGTCGCCTCGGCGAACGCATAGCCGAGATTGCCGAGAAACTGAACCATGATTTCTTCAGTCCCAGTAACTAAGCCTTGCGAATAGATTTGGCCCGAGCGTACAAAAAGTGCCGCTCGCAGCAAGTCCTCGGCGTCGACTAAGTCGCCTGCAAGCTCGACATTACGGATCGCATACTGTTTGCCCTCAGAGATATTGATCGTAATGTAAACTTCTTGCCTGTCTGGCGTAATTGCAATGGGCGTAGAATCAATGCTGAACTCGACATAGCCGTTGTCGAGATAAAAAGATTCGAGACGCTCGAGGTCCCCAGACAACTGCTCGCGAGAGTATCTGTCGCGACGACTCATAATTAGATAGAACGGTTTTGTGCCGAGTTCGAAAAGCTGCAAGAGGTCTTCTTCAGCGTAAGAATCGTTGCCTACGATATTAATGTGACGGATGCGAGACTCTTCGCCCTCATTGATATCTAGTTTAATGCTAACTCGGTTTCGCGGCAGCTCTTCAACTTCAATTTCTACAGCCGCACCATAGCGACCGCGCGAAGAATAGACGTCTTGTATTCCTTGCCGGATGACCTCTAGCGCGGCCCGTGTAAATATCTGTCCTTCGGCAATATCTGCCGATCCCATGTTTTCAATTATGTCCTCTGTCTTGAGAACACTATTACCTTCGATAGTAATCTCGGCAACCGATGGCCGCTCCAACACGGTGACAACAAGAATATTCCCCTCGCGCGACACTTCGATTTCATCGAAGTATTCAGAACGCGAAAGTTCGCGAATTATTTGAGCTGAGGTCAGCGCATTAACCTCATCTCCAATACCAACAGGCAGCAGGTTATAGATTATTCCGGGCGAAATACGCTGGTAGCCGTCGACGATGATGTCGGCGACTATAAAATTTTGCGCGTGGAGCGGGCTAGCAAAGCCAAAGGCCAGCAGGAAACAACAGAGCAGTTTCTTCATTCGTAATGCTTTCTCGGGTTATTCATTTGAGGAGCGCATACACGCTCCCGCACGCCACAACTTCTTTTGCAGCCGTGTAGTCTTTGTCTGAACCGTTTGAACTCAACCTCAGGCGTGAAGTTGCGCCTTTTAGAGCAAACGGGTTACATCGTTATAAACGGCCAACACCATGATGCCCGAGATCAGTAATAGTCCAATTTGCAATCCGAAAGCCTGCACCTTCTCCGGCACGGGTCGTCGCGTGACGATCTCGATCAGATTGTACAAAATATGCCCCCCATCTAAGATAGGGATTGGCATTAAGTTCATGACGCCAAGCGAGATGCTGAGAAGCGCCAAGAAACCAAGATAGACATTCAGGCCATAGGACGCGGTCTCTCCCGCGACTTGAGCGATAGTAATAGGTCCATTAATATTCTTAACCGATATCAACCCGACGATCATTTTCTTGATCGAGGCTAGCACAAAAACCGATTTTTCATAGGTTTCGGTGATGGCAGGCATAATCGCCGACGCAGCATTGTACTTTACTTCGCGCCGCATCTCCCGCGGAACGAGCGCATCGTAGTCTACTTGCTGCACATAAGCGCCGATAATGCCGATTTTGCTGCCATCGGGAAGTTCGGTTAGCGCGGGAGTGAGGCTTAACTCTATTAGTTGGTCTCCCCGTTCGACCGCGACAATGAGCGCTAGTTCCGGACTGGCGCGGATTATTTCGACCCATTGACTCCAGCCATCAACCCTCTGGCCAGCAACGCTCACTATGCGGTCGCCGGCTAACAGGCCGGCTTGGTCTCCCGCTTGCCCCTCAACTAATTTATCGATAACCGCAGGGATGTCTATTTGCGTTATGCCCAAGGCCTTGAGTGGACGGGGCTCAGTCGAATCCGCCATAAATCCCAAAATGGGCACGCTGACGTCTCGTGCAGCAGAAGACTCCGCACCTTTTACCGAAAAAGTAACGCTACCACTCTCGCCCATACGGCCAATCAACTGCAGAGCAACTTGTTGCCAGATAAGCGTCGGCTCACCATCGACCGCGAGAATTTCATCTCCTGACTCAAGCCCTGCGCGCTCGGCAACAGAGCCTTCAACCACCGAGCTTATAATCGGTGCAACGCCCGATGTGCCGTAAGCGATATTGATAATCCAAAAAATGACTATTGCGAGCAGAAAATTAGCCGCGGGGCCAGCAGCAGAGATAGCCATCCGCTGCCAGACGCTTTTTGCCGCGAAAGACTTCGAGCGATCCTCTGCGGGCACAGCCTCAGCGTCTGGCACCGAAGTGTCTTCTTGCCCGAGCATGCGCACATACCCACCGAGCGGAATGGGTGCGATAACGTATTCGACCCCGTCTTTCCCTACCCATGTTTTGACGGCCTTACCAAAGCCAATAGAGAATTTGAGGACTTTAACGCCACAGCGCCTTGCCACCCAAAAATGGCCGAATTCGTGAACGGTCACGAGTATTCCAAGCGTGACTAAAAGGGCCAGCACGCTGGTGGTGATTTCGATGATATTCTCAATCATTACAGCCTCTTCTGACGCTGGCGCCAGTAGCGATAAGTTAAATTAACTATTATTAATCAGGGTATTAGCAAGTGCCCGAGCGCGTGAATCCGCGTCATAGATGATATCGAGACTAGAGGCAGATTCACAAGGTATTTGTGCCATGATGTCGGCGTTGACCGCCGCGATGCGACTAAAGCTAAGGCGTCCCGCTAAGAACGCTTCGACGGCCTCTTCGTTGGCCGCATTCAATAACGCCGGCGCAGTGCCTCGGACTCGCGCGGCCTCCATGCCTAATTCGAGGCAGCGAAACCGTGCGAGGTCAGGTTCGCGAAATTCCAATGATTGCCCTGCGGCAAGATCGAGCCTTGGTGCTTCGGTTGTGATCCGCTGCGGCCAAGCAATACAGTGTGCGATAGGCACCCGCATGTCTGGACTCGCCATTTGCGCGAGCACAGACCCATCGCTGTAATGGACCATCGAATGGATAACCGACTGCGGATGGATGATGACCTCAACCTGATCAGCCGCGAGGCCGAACAGGAAGCACGCCTCAATAAACTCCAACCCCTTATTCATCATGGTCGCCGAATCAACAGAGATCTTACTTCCCATAGACCACACAGGATGTGCGCAGGCTTGCGCCGGTGTTATGGAAGCAAACTGATCTAACGGCGTGTCGAGAAACGGGCCACCGGACGCCGTGAGGACGATTTTTTCGACAAACGAAAACTGCGAAGCACTAATTCCGTCTTTAACCGTCGGCAAGCACTGGAAAATCGCGTTGTGTTCGCTGTCGATAGGTAGCAGAGTGGAACCGTTATGCCGCGCCGCATCCATAAGGATGTCGCCTGTCATAACAAGGGCCTCTTTGTTGGCGAGAAGCAGTCGTTTCCCGGCCTTTGCTGCGGCTAACGTTGCTGCAAGCCCTGCCGCACCGACAATCGCCGCCATAACCATGTCGACTTCCGCATCCGCAGCAACCTGATCGAGCGCCTCCGGACCAACCAACAACTCTGTGTTACACCCTGCTGCGCGGAGCGCTTTAGCGAGCTGATCTGCTCCCGCTGAATCGACCAAGACTGCGTAGCGCGGGTTAAATTCGAGACACTGCGCCAATAGCCTTGCCGCATTGGTATTAGCGGTGAGCGCAAAAATAGAGAGGTTTTCTATTTTACGAGCGACGGCAAGCGTGCTCTCGCCGATCGAACCGGTTGAGCCAAGCAGCGTAAGCGACGCGTCACTAGCCAGGGTATTAAGCTCCACGCTAAACGCCTCCAAGCAGAAGAATAAGCACGGCCACGCAGATCGGCGTCGCCGCCATAAGTCCATCGATTCGATCGAGCAAACCGCCATGGCCAGGCAGAATAGACCCGCTGTCTTTTAGCTCCCGATTGCGCTTCAACATGCTCTCAGCGAGATCGCCAACAACACTAAAAAAGGCAACGATCAAGGCAAGCGCGGCAAAAATGGCATAGTCGATAGCCGCGAATGCTTGGACGTATTTGTCGAGCAAAAGCGCAAAAGCCAAAGACACGATTAGATTAAGGGCGACCCCGCCCCAGACCCCTTCCCAGGTTTTATTGGGGCTTAAAGCAGGTGCCAGCTTACGTTTGCCAAACAATTTTCCCGTAAAAAAAGCACCGACGTCGACGGCTGCGACCATAATAATGAGCATGATCACAAGCGCACCGCTAGGCAACAATGCTTTCAGAGTCACCAAGCCTACCCACGTGCCGAGAAGCGAGAGCATGCCCATCACAGAGATTCGGGATTTGTCATTCCATGCCTCAGTTGACTCTGGAAAGGACACGATCGCACCAAACATAAGCGCCCAAAATAGCGCGCCAAGTAATGAAAAGCCGAGGGCGAAGCTCGCGTCATAACCGTTATTTCCAGCCAGACCGAGTGCAAACCACAGCAAGGCGATAGACAGCGCTAGCGTTCCAACAAAGGCTAGCCGAGACTTTGATCCCAGAGACGCAAAGGCAGCCCATTCCCACGCGCCAATTAAGACTAATGCGCCTGTGACAGCCGCAAACGCCTCTAGGCCTAAACTAGTTGTCATCGCGATTAGGCCGACCAACAAAACAATTGCAGTGGCAATGCGCTGTCTAAGCATCGGCGAGCACCTCAGTATTTTCTTGCTGCCCAACGCTGTCGTGTGCAAAGGCGTTCTGCCCACCGAAGCGCCGCTGCCTACTCGCGTAATCATCGATAGCCAGCTGAAGTTCAGCCTCGTTGAAGTCGGGCCAATAGGTGTCGCAGAAATAGAGTTCGGTATAGGCCAATTGCCAGAGCAGGAAATTACTCAGTCGACGCTCTCCCCCGGTCCTTATGCAAAGGTCGGGGTCTGGTGCCTCTGCTAGGCTTGTATACTGGTGCAAGTTTGCTGCAGTAATTGCGCCTGCGATGTCTGATTCTGCGGGAAGCTCAGCAACGAGCTGAGAGACTGCTTGCGCGATATCCCAGCGCCCGCCGTAATCCACAGCTACAAAAACTGTCGTCTTCAGATTGGCTTCGGTTCGCTTTTCGACTTCGAGCATGCCTTTCTGCAATGCCTTCGAGAAGCTCGAACGGCTACCAATAAAACGGATTCGCACGCCCATGGCATGGAGCTGGGTAATCTCATCGCGACGCAGAACCGTCAGGAATAGCGCCATGAGGGCGCGCACTTCAGTCTGTGGACGAAGCCAGTTCTCGCTACTAAACGCGAACAAAGTCAGGTAGGGGATGTTGCGGTCGACACAGGCAGCGACAATTTTTCGCGCTACCTCAGCACCACGGCTGTGACCATCTTGCGGCTTTAGCTGCCGCGCTTTCGCCCAGCGATTATTGCCATCCATTATGATGGCGACATGCCGTGGTAAATCGCCGGTGACTTGAGAGGCTGCTGTGGTCATGGTGTAGTCGTTAAGCTAAAGCGGGTTATACGGTTGGACAACAGTATACCCACTTTAGCTCCCAGCCGAGCAGTTTGACCTTGAAATTGCACGACGCTTATCAAATCGATAGCAGGTCGGCTTCTTTCACTTGATACGCAGCTTCGATCGCCGCGATCGTCTTATCCGTTAACTTTTGCACTAAGTCTTCGGCACGGCGTTGTTCATCTTCGCTGATCTCTTTTTCTTTCTCGAGGTCTTTGAAATCCGAATTGGCATCGCGGCGGATATTACGCACGGCGATGCGAGCATTCTCCGCTTCGCTTTTGGCTTGTTTGGTGTATTCGCGCCGCGTCTCTTCGGTGAGAGCGGGCATAGGAACACGAATTGTGTCGCCATTGTTCGAAGGATTAAGCCCGAGGTCAGACTTCATGATCGCTCGCTCAATATCCGCGATAATTGGTTTTTCCCAAGGCGAAACGATAAGCGTCCGTCCTTCTTCGACATTAACATTTGCCAGCTGATTCAGCGGGGTGTCAGAACCGTAATAGGAAACCATCACCGAATCTAGGATGCTGGGATGTGCGCGCCCTGTTCTAATTCTTTTGAAAGCCTCGTCTAATGCCGCCAGGCTTTTCTGCATGCGTTCTTCTGCGTCTGCAGTAATTTCATCGATCATAATTTTTTCCGTTAATTGCCTGCTTTTATGATTCTGAAGTCTAGTTGATCAACGTGCCGTCTGCATCACCTAACACGTTAGCCAGCAAGGCGCCGGGACGATTCATATTAAACACTTTGATCGGCACACCGTGATCCCGACTTAACAGGATAGCAGTCATGTCCATCACGGCGAGCTTTTTATCAATCACATCATCAAACGTCAGGTGATCAAATTTGATCGCTGAGGGATCTTTTTCGGGATCGGCTGAATAGACACCATCGACCTTTGTCGCCTTGAGAATAAGGTCCGCGTCTATCTCTATACCCCGCAGGCAGGCTGCCGAATCGGTGGTAAAGAATGGATTGCCTGTGCCAGCAGAGAATATCACTACATCCGACGCGTTGAGGTGTCTAATTGCCGTTCGACGATCGTAATGCTCAACTACGCCGCTCATTGGGATAGCAGACATGACGCGTGTCGGGATACTCGCCCTCTCGAGCGCATCGCGCATTGCCAACGCGTTCATTACAGTGGCCAGCATACCCATGTGATCGCCGGTTACCCGCTCCATTCCCGCCGAGTGCAGCGCCGCCCCTCGAAAGAGGTTGCCGCCACCGATCACCATACCGATCTGAACGCCCAAACCGACTAGCTGCCCTACCTCGACAGCCATTCGGTCTAACACTTTAGGATCGATGCCGAAATCGGCATCGCCTGTTAGCGCCTCGCCACTTAGCTTCAGAAGGATACGGTTATACTTTCGTTCGTGCTTCGGCATGACGTGCTCCTAAAGTGATGGTGAGTTTAGTCTACGAGTTTGAGCCTGCGATCTGTGCCGCAACTTCAGCAGCAAAGTCGACTTCTTCTTTCTCGATACCTTCGCCAACCTCATAACGAACAAAGTCGACAACATCAGCGCCAGCTGCTTTTAACAGATCCGAAATAGTCGAGTCGGGGTCTTTAACGAACTGCTGTTCGAGCAAGCTGATTTCAGCGACGAATTTCTTCAAGCGGCCGCTAATCATCTTCTCAATGATCTCTTCGGGCTTGCCGCTCTCGCGGGCCTGAGCCGAATAGATTTCAGACTCTTTCGCGAGTGTTTCCTCTGGCACGTCTTCTGCCCGAACAACCATTGGGTTTACTGCCGCAATGTGCATTGCAATGTCTTTTGCCAACGACTCATCGCCACCGCGAAGAGAGATTAGAACGGCAATGCGATTGTTACTGTGCACATAGCTCTCAACAATTCCCTCGTTCGCATCGGCAAACTGAAGACGCGCAACGCGGCGGATGTTGATGTTCTCGCCAATTTTCTGCACGAGTTTCTCGCGCTGATCTTCGAGGCCAGAAGCTAGGATCGCAGGGACATCGGCGTCTTTATTGGCGAAAGCAGCTTCAACAGCGCCGTTTGCAAATGAAAGGAAACTCTCGTCGCGTGCGACGAAATCGGTCTCACTGTTCACTTCGAGAATGACGCCGTAGTTGCCGTCCGAAGCAACTTTAGTGATCACGATGCCGTCAGCAGCGACGCGGCTCGCTTTTTTAGCCGCTTTCATACCACTCGCCTTGCGTAGGTCGTCGATCGCTTTTTCGATATCGCCTTCGGCCTCTGAAAGCGCCTTCTTACAATCCATCATGCCAAGACCGGTGCGCTCGCGCAGATCTTTTACCATTGCAGCAGTTATATTAGCCATTAGCTTTGCCTCTATTGTATTTGGTGCGAGCCAGCAATCCGCTGGGCTCAAAAGGATTTGTCGAGGGTCATACGCCAGCCGATATAGCCATGAATGCCCTTGAATTTTTACAGCGATCGGAAGCGACCGCCTTATAAAAAGGGGGCGATTCGCCCCCTTTCTTCGCTAACTTAGATCAGAACAGCTTTGTAAGGCCGCCCTCAACCTCTAGCTTGCAGCAGGCGTCTCTTCGACTGCAGGCGCTGCCGCTTCGGCGACAACCGGCGCTTCTTCTGCTACCACTGCCTCAACAGCAGGCGCAGCTTCTGTTTCTGCAGCAGGCGCAGCTTCTGTTTCTGCGGCAGGCGCAGCAGCGATCTCTTCGTCGACTTCGACGAATTCGCTGTTAGAAGCCATGCTTCCGTTGCGCTTCTTGCCTTCGATACAAGCATCCGCTACTGCCGATGCGTAAAGCTGGATCGCACGCAATGCGTCATCATTACCTGGGATAACGATATCGATGCCATCTGGGTTGCTGTTCGTGTCGACAACGCCGATTACTGGGATGCGAAGATTGTTCGCTTCTGTCACCGCAATACGCTCATGCTCAACGTCGATGACGAATAGCGCGTCAGGCAAGCCGCCCATCTCTTTGATACCGCCGATGCTGCGAATTAGCTTCTCTTTCGCACGCGTGCGCATTAACGCTTCTTTCTTGGTCAGGCGAGTAAACGTACCGTCGGCTTCTTGAGTCTCAAGATCTTTCAGGCGCTTAATCGAGCCGCGGATAGTCTTATAGTTAGTTAGCATGCCGCCGAGCCAGCGATGATTGACGAACGGCATACCTGCGCGCTCGGCTTCTTGGCCGACGATTTTAGAGGCAGCACGCTTGGTGCCGACAAACAGGATTTTGCGATTCTTCTCAGCTAAGTTGCTGACTGCCTCAAGCGCCTTATTCATGGCGGGCACAGTGTGCTCGAGGTTAATGATGTGGATCTTGTTACGAGCGCCGAAGATGAACTGATCCATCTTGGGGTTCCAGTAACGGCTTTGGTGGCCGAAATGGACGCCCGCGCGGAGCATATCTTTCATTGAAACTGACATAGTTTTTCCTTTGTAGCGGGTTAGGCCTCCACTTATCCCATCGATCAACCGCACAATCCTCTCTTGTCGCGTGTAGAACCTCGACAGATTGTTTCTCAGCAAAGGCTGAAAAGAGCAATCAAGATTAATTAAGATCAATTAATCAATTAAGAGCTGCGCGGCACCCAGATCAGACGTGACGATAAGTGTGCGACATTAGTTATTGAAAATTAAGCGTTTTATAAAACCGGCCGAATCGTAATGGCAAGTGAAACTCGACTTAGCATTCTCATCGAACTTTAAAACGCCGCGCTTTATACCATAAAGCCCTTGTCGATTAAAGATTTAAGCTCGCTTTCTCCCAACAGAGTGCTGCCTGAGGGTCGTATTGGCGCCCTTCGTGCATTACAATCTCAACCCAAATAAAGCCCTCGGCGATGCCCTTCCGACTCATCACAAAGTGGACAAGCATGACAGTACAAACTAAGACAGCTGACGAACTCGCCAAAATGCGAATCGCAGGCAAACTCGCTTCCGAAGTGCTCGAAATGATCGGACCTTTTGTCGTCCCCGGCGTCACAACCGGAGAGCTCGACCGCCTTTGCCATCACCATATTGTTGAGGTGCAAAAAGCCATTCCGGCGCCACTCAATTACAACGGTTTCCCTAAATCTATCTGCACCTCGGTAAATCATGTCGTCTGTCATGGTATCCCGAGCGACGACAAAATTTTGAAGGTTGGCGACATCGTTAATATTGATGTGACCGTGATCAAAGACGGCTACCACGGCGACACGAGTAAAATGTTCTGTGTCGGCGAGGTCGCAGACCATGTGCAGAGACTGATTCGCGTAACACAGGAAGCGATGTATAAGGGGATAGAAATCGTCCGCCCTGGGACTACCCTAGGTGATATCGGCGCGATTATCCAAGCACACGGCGAGGGCAATAACTATTCTGTCGTGCGTGAATACTGCGGACACGGCATTGGGCGCGTCTTTCACGAAGAGCCGCAAGTCTTGCATTATGGCCAGGCAGGAACGGGTCTTGTCCTCGAAGAAGGCATGACCTTTACAATAGAACCTATGTTTAATGCTGGCATGCGGCACACCAAACTATCGCGGGCAGACGGCTGGACCGTTACCACCAAGGACAGACGCCTGTCGGCCCAGTGGGAACATACCCTCGCGGTGACCGCCACAGGCTTCGAGGTCTTTACGCTTCGCGGCGACGACACACTATGAGCATAGCAGCACCGTTAAACGTAGACTCGGTTGCACTAAGCCGACCGGACGCGGACACAAGCTTGCTTGACGTCAATGCCGTTCGCACTGAGCTCGCCAACCATCATTCGTCAGTCCTTCCGCTAAAGAGCGCGCTGAGCGCAGCAAGCGCCCTCCTCGATCAGCGCTTCAAAGAAAATGACGAAATCGAAGCCATCGTTCGAGGACGCGCATGGGCTGTCGATCAAATACTTATGCTGGCATGGGAGCAGCAGCAGTGGCCCGACATAGAGCTCTCACTGGTCGCTGTGGGCGGCTACGGACGCGGAGAACTCGCGCCGCACTCAGACATCGATATTCTTTTACTCACGCGCAAGACTCCTGATAAAAAATTAAAAGCCGCGGTGAGCGGCTTCCTCACGCTCCTCTGGGATATCGGCCTTGAAATTGGACAGAGCGTTCGGTCAATAAAACAATGCGTTCAAGAGGCGAGCAGCGACATAACAGTTGCCACCGCCCTCATGGAATCGCGCACACTTGTTGGCCCCGAAAGCCTCCAAGCCGACATGTACAGCGCTACAACCGCACAGAGAGTTTGGCCGATTAAAAAGTTTATGCGTGCTAAGTGGGACGAACAGCTTGCGCGACATGAGAAATACCACGACATCGACTACGCGTTGCAGCCTAATGTAAAGACCTCTCCCGGCGGGCTGCGAGATATCCAGACTATCGCCTGGGTTGCCAAACGACACTTCAATGCGTCTTCATTTAGCGACCTTGTAGAACTTGGATTTCTTAGCAGAATGGAACAATCGCTTATCGACAAAGGGCAAAATTTCCTTTGGCGGGTTCGTTACGGACTCCATCTCCTCGAAGGTCGACGCGAAGACAGGCTCCTCTTCGACAAGCAGCGCGAACTCGCCAAAATCTTCGGTTACGAAGACGATGAGCTCAGCCTTGGCGTAGAAAAACTTATGCAGCGCTACTACCGTACCGTAGGCACTCTGCGTGGGCTTAACGACCTTCTGCTGCAGCATTTCGATGAGGTTATCTTGCGTTCAGGAGAGCGCGAGCACATAACTCCGCTGAACAACAGATTTCAAATTCGCAATGATTACCTCGAAGTGCTGGATGAAAAAGTATTCGCTCGCGCCCCTTTCGCGTTAATCGAAGTCTTTGTTCTCTGCGCGCAGAACCCGCAAATACAAGGCGTTCGCGCATCGACTATCCGCCTCATAAGAGACAATCGCCATTTAATTGATGATGAGTTTCGCGCGGATATTCGCTGCGTTACCCTTTTCATGGAATTGCTGCGTTCGCCCAACAAGGTGACGTTTCAACTAAGGCGCATGGCACGCTATGGCATCCTTGGACGCTATCTTCCTGAGTTTGGCAAGATCATGGGCAAAATGCAGCATGATCTATTTCACATCTACACCGTCGATGCGCATACGCTGCAGGTTGTCGAAAACATGCGCAGGCTTTGGTTGCCCGAAACGGCGCATGAATTCCCACTCGTCTCGAATGTGGTTAAAAATCTACCAAAGATCGAGCTGCTCTATATCGCTGGGCTCTACCATGATATCGCCAAGGGTCGTGGCGGTGATCACTCAAAATTAGGCATGAAAGACGCCGTCGATTTCTGCGAGCGGCACCATCTTAGCAGCTGGGATGCGAAGCTTGTTTCGTGGCTAGTTGACAAGCATTTGCTTATGTCGATGACGGCGCAGCGTAAGGATATTTCTGATCCGGAGGTCATTCACGAATTCGCCTCCATCATGGGCGACAAACTCCATCTCGATTATCTGTACTCGATGACAGTCGCGGATATTCGCGCAACGAATCCAGAGCTGTGGAATAGTTGGCGCGCATCGCTTATGTCGCAGCTCTACCTAAACACAAAGCAGGCACTGCGTTCGGGGCTCGAAAATCCACAAAACCGCGAAGATCGAATTACTGACAAGAAAGACTCTGCCAAAAAAGCCCTTCTACAGCGCGGCGTCGATACGCATCAGATCGACGCCATCTGGGCACACCTCGACGATGAATACTTCGTTCGCGAGTCTGCGGTAAACATTGCTTGGCATTCTGAGCTTATCGCGAATAGCCAAGGGGTAGGCCCTATTGTTGCGCTACAAGAACTCACGCGGATCGATGGAGAGGGCGCGACCCAAGTCTTCATTTACACGAAAGACGGCGATTTCCTGTTCGCCAATACGACAGCGACGCTGGAGCGACTGCGCCTCAACGTTCAAGGCGCACGCATTTTCACCTCAACTCACGGTTATTGCCTCGACACCTTTACCGTTCTGGAAGAATCGGGAAGACCGGTTGGCGATAGCCTTGCACGTGTCGACGAGATAAAGGCTGCCTTGAGCAGCAGCTTCGAAGACAAGCATCAAGCAACGCGAGCGCCGCAGTATCGGCAAACCCGTAAAGATAAATATTTTGCTAGTAAGGTTATCGTGAGATTACTCAATCATCCCGAGCGCCGCTATTCGACGCTAGAGATCAATTGCCCAGACCATCCCGGCATCCTGGCCTCGGTTGGGAAATTATTCGTAGAGGAATCTATCAATATTAAGGACGCGCGAATCACCACCCTAGGCGAGCGAGTTGAGGATTTGTTCTACATAACTAACAGCGTAAACGAGCCGATAACCGACGAAACTGAAATCGAAGACCTCATTAGCAGCACCCAAGAGACTCTCGAAAAAAGACTCGAAAGCTAGGCTGGTCATAAGTAGTTGAGCAAGCAAAAAGGACACCTACAGAATGCTGACCGTTTACGGCATCGCAAACTGCGACACCATTAAGAAAACCAAGAAATGGCTGGAATCGAATAGCATCGATTTCACTTTCCATGATTACAAAAAACTGGGCTGCGATGCAGCACTGGCCGCGCAATTTGTTAATCAATTTCCTCTAGACAAGCTCATCAACAAACGCGGCACAACTTGGCGCAAATTATCAGAAGAAGAGCAGCAGAATCTTGATCCTAAAAGCGCATTAGCACTGATTCAACGCGAAACATCGATAATCAAGAGACCCATCATACACAGCGGCGATCAGTGGTTGATCGGCTATGACGAAGGCGCGTTAGCGCGTCTCAACAACCCATAAACGAATTTGGAGTTCGCACGATGACGGCAATTCACAGTTACGGCTTTGGCCTGGCAACCGAAAACAGTTCTGGCGAGATTATTGAGGTTTACTACCCCCATTTTGGCTTAGATGCAGGCGCGGAGTTTGCAGACGAGGTGTTAGGCTGTTGCGGACTCCAGCCGGGCGCAAGCGGCTACGTTATACTTGACGAGGCTCTGCGAGAGCGTCTGCGCACCCACCTTGGCGCTTTAGCCAGCAGTGAAAAGACGCTGGTGCTCTGTGTACTCGGCGCTGATACCGCACCTGCGACGGTCGCCGAAGCATTTCTCAAACTGCACCTCCTATCCGCGCGCCTTGTAAAACCTCATGCGCTAAACCTGAATGGCATGTTTGGCGTATTGCACAATCTCGCATGGACCAACGAAGGACCTATAGACCTCAGCGAATTACCAGATCGACAGCTAGCTGCGCGCCTGCAGGGGCGACAACTCAGCGTCACCTCGGTGGATAAATTCCCGAAAATGAGTGACTACATCGTACCGACTGGCGTTCGCATTGCAGACAGTGCGCGCGTGCGCCTAGGCGCCTATTTAGGTGAAGGGACTACTGTCATGCATGAGGGATTCATCAACTTTAACGCCGGTACCGAAGGCCCAGCGATGATCGAAGGCCGCATCTCAGCCGGCGTGATGGTCGGCGCTAACAGCGACCTTGGGGGCGGCTGCAGCACGATGGGCACACTCTCGGGTGGTGGCAAACAGGTGATTTCTGTCGGCGAAAACTGCCTAATCGGCGCGAACGCTGGCATTGGCATACCGCTCGCAAACGGCTGTGTAGTCGAAGCGGGCCTCTACGTAACGGCAGGCACCAAAGTGCAGCTACTCAATACGCAGGGCGAGCTGAAGCGCAACTGCAAGGCTATGGATCTTGTTGGGCATGAGGGACTGCTTTTCCGTCGTAATTCGATTAGCGGCGCCGTAGAGTGCCTTCCGCTGCAAACCGAAGTAGAACTCAACGAAGAGCTGCATGCTCACAATTAAACCACGAGTAAATCGATTCAGAGCAACATCCCTATGAGCGCCTCTCCTACTCTTGAACTCGCACAGCAGCTTATTAGGCGTCCCTCTGTGACGCCTGCCGACGAAGGCTGCCAACAATTAATGGCAGAACGCCTAGAAGCACTTGGATTCAACTGTGAGAGTATGCGCTTCGAAGACGTAGACAACCTCTGGGCTGTGCGCGGAGAATCAGGTCCGATCCTTGTATTTGCGGGTCATACCGATGTCGTGCCCTCGGGCGAGAGTGCAGGCTGGGAACACGATCCTTACTCGGCGCTGGTGAAAGATGGCATGCTTCATGGTCGCGGTGCCGCGGATATGAAAGGCAGCCTTGCTGCGATGATCACGGCATGCGAGGCGGCAATAGCAAAGGCTAATCCTTCACTGGAGACTCTCCGTTTAGGATTCCTCATCACAAGCGATGAGGAAGGGATAGCTGCGCATGGGACGCGCCGCGTGATTGATGCATTAACCGAACGTGGCGAACAGATTGATTACTGCATTGTTGGCGAACCCAGCAGCACAGCCGCGGTTGGCGACACGATAAAAATCGGGCGCCGAGGCTCGCTAAGCGCGTCGCTCACAATTCGAGGCAAGCAAGGACACGTCGCCTATCCTCATCTCGCAGACAACCCCATTCACCGCGCGATGCCTGTACTCGCAGCGTTGACCGGAATGACATGGGATGCTGGAAACGACGCCTTTCCGCCAACAACCTTACAAATTTCAAACATAGCGAGCGGAACTGGAGCCAACAATGTCATTCCGGGTTCGTGCAAAGTCGATTTTAATTTTCGCTTCTCCACCGAAAGCAGTCACGAACAGCTGACAGCCAAAGTAACCGAGCTATTCGACGCACATGCCCTCGACTATAAGATAGATTGGCATTTGTCTGGCGAGCCTTTCCTCACTCAGCCCGGGCTGCTCAGGGAAGCGACGGCAGCAAGCATAGAGGAAATCACAGGGTTGATAACGGAGCAATCTACGGCAGGCGGCACTTCCGATGGACGTTTTATTGCGCCATCTGGTGCTGAGGTCGTCGAGCTGGGTCCCTGTAACGCGACTATCCATCAAGTCAACGAGCGCATCTGCGCTGCCGACTTAGATACCCTTGCGTTAATCTACGAACGTCTAATCGAACACCTCGCAGACAAAGCCCCGCGCTAGTCTGTGGCGACGCGAGTTAAGGGCACTTGACCTAAGCGACAGAGGCTCCTGTGGCGAATGGCTAGAGCTTAGCGGCTAAACTAAGATTTAGGGGTTAAGTAGACATCGAAGCGACTGCTGCTGCCCTTATATTGAATATCAGGCGCACGAGTGCCAAGCGTCGGCGCTGACTTACTTCGCTTGACCACAACGCGTCGTCGCGCAAGCCTGCACGCATGCTCCCAAAGCGCTTCGGCATCGTTTGCGGCGCCGAGCAGCTCTTGGAGCGCGAACATATCCTTTTTCACGCGTGCACTCTTCTTCGACTCAGGAAACATTGGATCAAGGTAGACCACATCGACGCTCCCTACTCCTCCGAGCGCATCAATATTCGACTCGATGAAATCCTGATTCACAAGGCTCAATCTCTGACAGGCTGCGACGACCGTTTCCTGTTGCGAGGCAACTCCTCTCGCAAGGCCGTCCTGAAGAAGCGCAAACACAAAAGGGTTTCGCTCAAAAAGCTGCACGCGGCAACCCTGACTGGCGAGGAGGTAGGCGTCTTTGCCAAACCCAGCTGTCGCATCCAACACACTCGGCCTTAGCGCCGCTTTAATGCCTACCGCTTTGCTTAGGCCCTGCTGCTTAACCGCACTCGTTACGCGATAATTAAGCGCAGGCGCCGAAAAATCGACCGCAACGGCGCTTGAATCGGCGGCCTCTATCCGCTTAAGGCACACCTTACCCTCGAGGGTAATGAGGTGAAAGCTATCACTCATGCTAGCCATACCAAGAGCAAGGCACCAAAGAGTATTCGATAAATAACAAAAGGCAACACGCCGACTCTTGGCAACAGGCGCATAAAGAAATGGATCGTTAAAAAGGCGACCAGTGCTGATACCGCTGCCGCATAGCCCAGTGTCATCGAATCAATCGCAGCCGAGGCTGTGCGATTAGCGCCCACCAATGCAAGTCCGCTCGCCAGAATTATCGGTATAGAGAGCAGAAAAGAGAATCGTGCAGAGTCCTCTCTAGTCAAACCAAGAAAACGCGCTGCAGTCATTGTCACGCCTGAGCGCGAAGTGCCCGGTATCAAAGCGAACGCCTGAGCAACACCAATAAAAAGCGCTCCCGGAACAGTGAGTTCTGAAAAAGGAACAGCGTTTACCCTTCGAGTGCCGGATCGATCGGCAAGCCACAATAACACAGCAAAGATTATTGAAGTTGCCGCGACTATCGCGAGAGAACGCGCATTCGCCTCAATGACCGCTCTCAATGCAAGCCCTGCGAGGCCTGCAGGCAGCGTTGCAACAAGGAGTTTTAGGGCGAGGCGTGACTCATCGCTCTCCACCCGCTTGAGCAACCACCGACACGAACCTGCGGCTAAAGCCATTAAGTCGCGACGCAGGTAGAGGATAACTGCCACTAATGTGCCAAGGTGTACGGCAATATCAAGCGTTAGCCCTTGGTCTTGCCAACCCAACAGCGCGGCTGGCAATAACAAGTGACCGGAGGACGAGACAGGCAAAAATTCCGTTAGGCCTTGAAGGACCGCTAGCACGGTTACTTGGAGCGTATCGATTAACAGTCCCCTTTATTACACGCCTGCATTCTGCCTGCGTGTGTGTGTCTTAGTAGTCTAACTGTTCTTTGACATAATTTGGCCTAAGAGACGAGGCATCGCCGACTAAGCCAGCCGCGAGTCGCTTTGCGGCGAGCTTCGCCATAATCTCAAGGCTCACGCCGGGATTAAAGTGCGAGGCGCGCGCAAGCGAGCCGGCCGCAAGCAAACGTAAACTCTCTTCGGAAGCCCAGACATCGCCTACTAAGGCCGCTTCTTCCAATCCTTCGGGCATTATCAACTGATCGGCGGGTGCCACTTGTTCTTTACCTACCAATCGAACCCCAAGATTCTCATCTAGAGTATAGGCTGCAAAGTAAAACTCACCTTCTCTCGCTGCAAGCGCTACTAGAAAGGTGTCCAACTCACTTTCTTCCGCCGCGGCAAGCGCGAGTACAGCAAGATTCGATAGCGCTATACCTGGCGTTTTATTCGCCATAGCCAGCGCCTGCGCTACGCCGACACCAATCCGTAGTCCTGTAAACGAGCCAGGGCCAGCCATTACCGCGACAGCACTTAAGTCATTGAGAGCAATGTCAGCCGACTGGGCAATTTCAGCGACGAGTGGCAGCAAATTTTGCGCAGATTTGCGCTCTTCTTCGCCAAATCGCTGATAGAGCACATCTGCAGCGAGGCCTACGGCGCAGCGTGAAGCCGAGGTATCGATTAGCAAAATAGGTAATTGAGACATAGTAAGTTCGCCTTGATAGAGAAAGTGTCTTAGTGACATCGGCGCATATTCTACACATAAAAAAGTCCCTCTTAGCGTACCAAGAGGGACTTTTATCACAAAGCTCTAGGACTAGACGCTACACGAGCGAATAGCGCCGTAAGGAGCTATCCAACAGAGCTACTTAGACTTCTTCGCTGCTGCTTTCTTCTTAGCTGGTGCTTTTTTAGCTACTGCTTTCTTCTTAGCAGGGGCCTTCTTAGCTACTGCCTTCTTCTTAGCAGGTGCCTTTTTGGCTACTGCTTTCTTCTTAGCCGGCGCCTTCTTGGCTGCTGCTTTCTTCTTAGCTGGTGCCTTCTTAGCTACTGCTTTCTTCTTAGCAGGCGCCTTCTTGGCTGCTGCTTTCTTCTTAGCTGGTGCCTTCTTAGCTACTGCTTTCTTCTTAGCAGGTGCCTTCTTAGCTACTGCTTTCTTCTTAGCAGGTGCCTTCTTAGCTACTGCTTTCTTCTTAGCAGGCGCCTTCTTAGCTACTGCTTTCTTCTTAGCAGGCGCCTTCTTAGCTACTGCTTTCTTCTTAGCAGGCGCCTTCTTGGCTGCTGCTTTCTTCTTAGCAGCTGGCTTAGCTTTCGCTACCTTCTTAGGTGCAGCTTTCTTGGCTGCAGCGCGCTTAGTCACTTTCTTTTTTGGCTTCTTCGCTTTCTTAGCTGCTGCCTTCGCTTTCGCTGCCGCTTTCTTAGCCGCCGCTTTAGCTTTTACTGCTGCCTTCTTAGCTGCTGCTTTTTCTTTAGCTGCGGCTTTTTTGGCTTCGGCGCGCGCTTTAGTAGCGGCCTTCTTAGCTGCTTTTGCAGCTTTTGCAGCAGCAACCTTGGCTTGCTTCTTCTTGAAGTTAGCCGCAAACGCCTTAACTGCCTTATCTAATGCAGCCTGAGCTTTCTCTGCGTCGGCAATTTTCTTAGCAGCCGCTTGAGCGACAGCTTCAGCTGCTTTCACACGAGCCTTAGCTGCTCGCACCTTTGCATTAATGGCGGCAGCTTTGGCTGCTGCTTTCTTAGCCGCAGCCTTCGCGGCCGTCGCGGCTTTTTTGCTTACTGCAGTTTTGGCTTTAGCCGCAGCCTTTGTCGCAGCAGCTGCTTTCTTGCTTGATGCAGCGGCAATCTTCGCCGCAGCAGTTGAATCTTTCGTCAATTTCGACAATACGCCTTGCGCTTTTTCTAACGCTGGGCTTGTTGCTGTTACAGCAGGCTTCTTCGCTGCTGGACTACGTTTTGTTTTCGCTTTCGCTTTAACTTTAGCCATGCTCGATTTTCTCCTAGGTTATGAATCTTACCCGCTGCTGTTTCTATGCACTCCAAAGTAAAAGCTAGCTACTTAGGAGTTCATCAAGCTTGTTTTCACAGCCGCAGTTTATCGCTTTAGCCTGTTACATATTCGTTCTTAGTTCTTCCCGAACGCGTTCGGAACATCCAAACTAACACTTTAACGACGTTGCAAACAGTGATCGTATAGAGATGCTGAATAAAAGAAAACCTTTAATCAACCCACATACATTCACCGAGTAACTACGGTGATACGCTATGTTTCGCTTGCGAAGAGAAAAACTTTAAGAAAAGGTGAATAAATTTTGATCGGTCTCCACTAAAAAAGAGTTAAAAATTACAACCTCGTCAATTCTCTAAGACGATTTTTTCTACTCTCTTGCTAGATCAGACGCAATTACACAATGGGTAGTTCAATAATAAAAAAAAGCCCGGCCAAGCCGAGCTTTTTAGTAATGCTTCCTTTTAGCGCTTTTCTCAGCGTTAAAAAACTAATTAACTTGAGAGAAGGCCATCGATCTGACTGCGAATCTCGTCTACCGGTGCTAATCCATTAACCTTCACGACACTTACCGATGCGCCGCTTGACGCCGCTGCCGTGTAAAAACCGACTAGAGGTTCTGTTTGCTCATGGTAAACCTGCAGCCTTTTACGAATGGTTTCTTCTTGGTCATCTTCGCGTTGAACTAACTCTTCACCAGATTCGTCATCTATTCCTGCCTGCACCGGCGGGTTAAATTCAACATGATAAACGCGACCGGATCCCGGATGTACGCGGCGTCCGCTTAGGCGTTTAACGATTTCATTGTCGGCCACATCAATTTCTAATACGCAGTCTATTTCGACGCCAGCTTCGACCATAGCTTCTGCTTGAGGAATAGTCCGCGGAAAACCGTCGAAAAGGAAACCGTTTACGCAATCATCTTGAGTAATACGCTCTTTAACCAAAGCGATAATGATTTCGTCCGTCACTAACCCGCCGGATGCCATAACTTCACCGACTTTTAGGCCCAGTTCAGACTTGGCGGCAACGGCTGCGCGCAACATATCGCCAGTAGATATCTGAGGAATACCAAGCTTTTCAGTAATAAACTGCGCTTGAGTTCCTTTGCCGGCTCCTGGTGCGCCCAATAGTATCAATCTCATCTTTCGCTCCTTCAATTTAAAATTCTTTCTGTCCAGCCGCCAACTATAACCCAGATTGCTTGGCTAAATCCCAAAGCCGATCAAGTTCGGCTAGGCTCTTGTCCTTAAAGTCGGTTCCTTCGTCCTGCAATCGCTTCTCGATAAAGCGAAACCGCGCTTCAAATCTTCCGTTGCAGCCTCTAAGCGCTACCTCTGGCTCCACCTTCGCATGTCGCGCTAGATTCACCGCGGCAAATAAGACATCACCCAGCTCATGCTGGATTTCTTTCTTTATGCCCGCTTGCAACGCTTCCTCGAGCTCTGCGACCTCTTCTTTTAATTTTGCCAGAACCGGCGCAATCGTATCCCAATCGAACCCGACGCTTGCTGTTCTTTTTTGTAACTTCCTCGCTCGCTCCATAGCAGGAAGCGCCCTCGGCACGTCATCAAGCAGACTAATGCCCGCCTCGCCTATTTCTATGCCTGCCTGCCTAGATCGCTCGCGCTTTTCTTCTCGTTCGATTTCCTTAATTGCATCCCAATTCAGCAACACTTGATCTGAACTTAGCACTTTAGTTGCACCGAAACTCTCCAGCGTGCCATCTGGGAAGACATGCGGGTGACGACGGAGCAGCTTCTTGGTCACCCCCGAGGCAATATCATCAAAATTGAAGCTTCCACCTTCGCTCGCTAATTGCGCATAAAACACGATCTGAAAGAGCAAATCACCTAGTTCGTCTTCTAATTCGACCATGCTGCCATTCTCAATGGCATCTGCAACCTCGTAGACCTCCTCTAGAGTGTGCGGGAGTAATGTAGTGATCGATTGTTCGAGATCCCAAGGGCAGCCCTGCACCGGATCGCGAAGCCTACTCATCAGCTCGATAAGCGAATCAATGTTTCTCATAAAATCACCCTCCCTATAACTTCTCGCAGCGATTAATTGGCAAGATCGAAGACCGCCATTGACTCAACGTGGGTTGTGTTGGGAAACATATCCATGACTCCCGCCGATTTAAGCTGATAACCGGCCTTGACGAGCTCGGCGGTATCGCGCGCAAGCGTTGCAGGATTGCAGGAAATATACACAATCCTAGCTGCGCCCAACTGCGCAACTTCGTGGATGATCTCAAGCGCGCCTGAACGAGGGGGGTCCAATATTACTTTCGTGTACTTCTGCGCAGCCCAAACTTCGTCTTTGAAAGACTTGGCCAGATTCGCGGCATAGAAATTAGTGTTTGTCAGACTGTTTTTCGCCGCATTTTCTCCGCCGCGGCGAACCATCTCTTCGCTTCCTTCGACGCCGACGACAGTGCCGCTGAGCGTTGCGGCCGCGAGCGTAAAATTGCCTAAGCCGCAGAAAAGATCTAACACCGCGTCGTCTTTATTTAGCTCAAGAAGGCCTAATGCCTTCTTAACGATCTTTCGATTGATACCGGCGTTCACTTGCGTGAAGTCCATCGGGTGAAACCCAAGCTCTAACCCAAAATCGGGCAAGAAATAGCTAAGCCTATCGGTTTCAGCGAGAGGCCAGAGCCGCTTAACGGTGTCAACGCCACCAGACTGCAGGTAAATCTCAACCGCATGCTCTTTTGCGAAGGCAATGAAAGCATCCGAATCAGCTGCGCTCAGCTCTGCCAGATGTCTTATGACTAGGGCTACAACGAGCGGCTGATTTAAATCGGGGGCACTCTCACCTACTGCGACCTCGATTTGAGGAATTTCCATTTTCCCGTCGAGTTCTGTAAATAGCGCGCGCAGAGGCAATATCAGTTTCGCAACGTCGGCTACGAGCACCTCGCAGTTATCCATCTCGGCAACGTAACTGCTGTATTTTTCTCTGAACCCAACCAGGGCCCCGCCTTTCTTTGATACAAATCGAGCAGCGAGGCGAGCCTTTCGCCTGTAATGAAAATCCGACTCTCGTAAATTGGGTAGGATCTCAACGCCAGTTAAGTCGTGTCCAAGCGCCTGCGTCATCTGCTCGAGGAGAACAGACTGCTTAAACTCTATCTGCGCAGCCGGCTCCATGTGTTGCAACGAACACCCGCCGCAAGTACCGGCGAACGCGCAGGGCGGAGTAACTCTGAGCGGTGACGCTTTTTGCACCACCTCTGTGCGCAACTCATCGTAGCTGTTGCGGCGCCGAATATAGCTAGCGGTGACTGTCTCGCCCGCAAGCGCCCCGTCTACAAACGCAACCTTGCCGTCGATATGCGCTATTCCTCTTCCTTCGTGGCTTAGCGACGTGATCTCAAGCTCGACCGGTTCGGAGGGAAGTTTCTGTTTACGAAATCTGCGCTTGCTCATAAAGTGTGTTGTCTCAATAAATTAATGCTAAACCTGTCCGACTAACAGAAAGGCGAATTTGAAAAGCCCAGTGGGCGCTTGGAATGGTCTGGTTAGATCAAACGCCGGTTAAGCGAAGACACCCGTAGAAAGATACCTGTCACCCCTATCACAAACGATGGCAACAATGGTCGCGTTCTCTACCTGCTGGCTGAGCGCCAACGCGGCGAAAACAGAACCACCCGATGAGACGCCGCAGAATATCCCTTCCTCGCGCGCTAACGCTCTCATCGTCTCTTCTGCATCGCTCTGCTGCACGTCAATCACGCGGTCGACTCGAGTGCGGTCAAATATTTTGGGTAAGTAAGCCTCAGGCCAGCGCCGAATACCGGGGATTTTCGAGCCTTCTTGAGGCTGCAGCCCGACGATTTGAACTGCAGCGTTTTGTTCTTTTAAAAACCTTGATACGCCCATTATTGTGCCCGTGGTGCCCATTGAGCAGACAAAGTGGGTAACTTCGCCTTCGGTATCACGCCAAATTTCTGGACCCGTGCTGTGATAATGAGCGTCGGGATTATCTTGATTAGCAAATTGGTCGAGCACTAGACCTCGGCCTTGCGCCTCAAGTCTCTGCGCTAAATCTCGGGCGCCCTCCATACCCTCCTCAGAGGACACGAGAATGAGTTCGGCACCGTAGGCGGCCATCGCAGCCTTTCGTTCGTTACTCATGTTGTCAGGCATGATTAGGATCATTTTGTAACCCTTTGCGGCTGCCACCATGGCAAGCGCAATACCCGTATTGCCACTGGTTGCCTCGATGAGCGCATCACCTGGCTTGATCGCACCACGCAGCTCGGCCTGAACGAGCATATTTAACGCGGGCCTGTCTTTCACTGAGCCGCCAGGATTATTACCTTCGAGCTTGGCCAAAATACGGTTGGACGTCGCTCCGGGCAGCTTCCGCAAAGCAACTAGAGGCGTGTTGCCAATTAAAGATTCTATCGACTGTGAGCGCATAATTAGAGGATCCTCAAAGCTAGGTAGCAACAAAAGAACGGCAAAGAAAATACGACCTAGTTAAACTGACAGTGGATTGTTGCATGGAATGCGGCTCACGCCCAATCTTGGCGGACAACTTAAAGCCACCTTAGGGCCGCGTCCTGCTCACGAAGAGACTACGGCTATTCAAAGGCTTTGTGCCCAGGTGTTCTGCAAGCGCTCGTCTAAGGATATGCTTGGCAAACTTGGCGTTCTCAGGGGCATCGAAATCGGCCTCACGCAGCGCAATGATGGCGCTGCCAGGATAAAGAGCTTCACCGTGATGAGCATGGTCATGAGAGCCCGGCCTATTCTGCTCACTACTGCTCGCTCGACTCACGAGCGAGAAACCCCGCTGAGCATCGAATCTATAATATTCGGCCGCACTAATTTCGTGCTGCAAATCGCATTCGGTTTCAAGATTTAGTCCATACCCAAGTTCGGATAAAAGACTTAACTCGAAATGCCTGAGTACCGAGTCTATGCGCGAGATGCCCTGTAACGATACCAGCGTGTCTTGATAGAAACCGAAAAGCGCGCGATGCTCCTCGTGATCCTGAAGTAGCCTAGCGAGCAATTCGTTGACATAAAGACCGCTAAAAAGTCGCGTCGCTTCAAGCCTAAGCGCTTCATGCATAGGCTCAACGCCGGTTAACGTTTTTAAATCGCTGCGCCCGCTCAAGCTAATAAGCAGAGGCTGGAATGGTTGTAGTATAGAGCGCGAGCGTGACTTCGCGCCCCGCGCACCCTTGGCTACCGCGCGCACTCTGCCATAATCGACGGTAAAAAAGTCGACAATAAAACTCGTGTTTTGAAAGGGGATACGATGGAGCACGTAAGCAGGCTGCAGGGCAATTCTGGCATCCACTCTGATGTTTCTCCTGCTAACCGCACCGGTGCACTATTGTCTAAGCGAGTCTGCAGACTGAGCCTTAGCGGTCGCTATAACCCAAACTCTGTAAGGCTCTCTCATCGTCGGCCCAGCCTGATTTCACTTTGACCCACAGATGGAGCATGACTTTGCATTCAAAGCTAATTTCCATGTCTTCTCGCGCGGCCGTCCCTATCTGCTTTAGCCTGTCACCTTCGGCACCAACGATGATTCTCTTCTGGCCTTTTCTATCAACCAAAATAAGCCCGTGTATATGAAGAGTAGGCCCAATCTGTTCGAATTTTTCTATCTCGACAGTTACGTCATAGGGTAATTCGTCACCTAGTTGGCGAGTTACTTTCTCGCGAATCAGTTCGGAGGCGAGGAATCGTGAGCTTCGATCTGTGACCTGATCATCGGGAAACAGGAATTGGCTCTTAGGCAAATAACCTCGAATGAGGCCCTCAAGTGACTCTAAATTATGTCCTCCGAGCGCAGAAACGGGGACAATTTCTGCGAATTGCCGCTTGCTCGACAGTTCTGCGATATGCGGAAGCAGTTGCGCTTTGTCTTTAACCAGATCGATTTTATTTATAATCAGTAACACCGGCACTTCGCTGTATTTGAGCGCTTCTAGAACGCGCTCGTCTGCATCGTTCCAGATAAACCGCTCAACAACAAAAAGAACGACATCGACGTCTTTAATGACATTATGAACGGTGTCGTTCATTACTCGATTGAGCGCCTTGCCTGTGGGTGCGTGCAAACCCGGTGTGTCGACAAACAGACATTGCGCACCGTTTTCAGTACTAATACCGAGAATGCGGTGGCGAGTAGTCTGTGGCTTTCTTGAGGTGATGCTAATTTTTTGCTTGAGCATGTGATTGAGTAGCGTAGATTTGCCGACATTCGGCCGCCCTACGATCGCCACGAAACCACAGCGAGTTTCGCTGTCTTCTTCGTTAGTCTCTACGTCCTGATCACTCACTTACCTTCTCCTAATACGAGCAAAGCTCGTTCGGCGGCGGATTGTTCCGCCTCTTTCTTGCTGTCGCCGCTACCTTCGAAAGACTCTGAGAGCCCCTCTACTTGGCATTCAACGCTAAAAATCTGTTCGTGCGCGGCGCCATCAATAGCCACGACTTTATAAACGGGCAGCGCTGACTTCCTTGCCTGTAATAATTCCTGCAAGGCAGTTTTGCTGTCCTTTTCGGCAGACGCCTTGTGTCCGCTAGTCGTTACTAAGGCTGCTAGTCGCTTTACCAATTCCGTTGCTGCAGCTAACCCACCATCGAGATAGACAGCGGCGATAATTGCTTCGATCGCATCGGCTAGAATCGAGTCACGATCGCGACCACCACTTTTGGACTCTCCACTGCCAAGGCCCAGATGCTCGCCTAGACGAAGGGAGCGCGCGTGAGCGGCAAGCGCCGGCTTGCTAACCATGCTTGCTCGAAGCCGGCTAAGATCGCCCTCACTAGAATGAGGCTGCTGAGTGTAAAGCATTTCTGCCACCACGAAGCCCAGCACTGAGTCTCCTAAAAACTCGAGCCGCTCATTGTGCGACGCGCTTGCGCTTCGATGGGTGAGCGCCAAGCGAAGGAGTGATTCATCTTTAAATTGGTAGCCTATCTGTGTAGTCAATCGACTCAGGCTTGCCTGCTTAGCTGAAGTCATTGTTACCGGCTCCCCTGCGACCTCGGCATTGAGTAGCGCACAGCCTACTCTGGCTGCGCGAAGAAGGCGTTGTTTTCGAATGTCGGGAAGTTCAACCCTGGGTCTTTATGCAACCAAACCGCGATCGCTTTCCCAACTATATTGTCCTCGGACACTGGCCCCCACACGCGGCTATCTGCGCTGTTCTCTCTATTATCCCCGATCATAAAATAGTGTTTCGGCGGCACTATCCAGCTTGTGCGCCCTCTCGAAGAATTAACGCTTGGTATATGCTGTGTCGAATGCGTAACGCCATTGTACGTCGCTGCGTTGAGCACTCCATCGAGGGGGCCTATGCTTGTGTCGACTTTAATATTTTCAACGAATTCTTCGGGGATGAGTTCGCCGTTTACCGACAGCCTTTGGTTCTCATAACGGATCGTATCACCTGGCAGACCGATAACACGCTTAATATAATATTGGTCAACGTGTGGTGGAATGAAAACCATAATCTCGCCGCGCTGAGGCTCGGCAACATCGAGTATTTTTGTGCCCAAAACAGGAAGACGCAGCCCGTAAGCGAATTTGTTGACGAGAATGAAATCGCCGACTTTAATGGTTGGAATCATCGATCCGGTCGGCACTTGATAAGGCTCGAACAAAAATGACCGTAGCATTAGCACGAACAGCAAGACTGGGAAAAAGGATTTCGCGTATTCGGTGAGCAGAGGCTCCTGCAAGAGTCGTTGCATCTCTTGTTCGACTTGTTCAACGCTTAATTTAGGATCGTTGCTGGCACGCGCTTCAAAGGCTTCTGCAGATTTTATTCGCCCTCCCTTTACGAGCAGGCTATCAAGTATCCAGATAACCCCGCATCCTGCGACAAGACATACGAGCACGAGCGAAAAATCGATATCCATTAAAAACTTCCTTTATTTAGCTGTCGACTTTAAGCACTGCGAGGAAAGCCTCTTGCGGCACTTCGACATTGCCTACTTGCTTCATGCGCTTCTTGCCCGCTTTTTGCTTCTCGAGGAGCTTTTTCTTACGAGTAATATCACCACCATAACATTTCGCAGTCACATTTTTACGCAGCGCTTTGACTGTTTGGCGCGAGATGATTTGCCCACCGATGGCCGCCTGAATAGCCACATCGTAGAGCTGTCGCGGAATCAGTTCTTTCATTTTTTCAACGAGCGCGCGTCCTTTGCCCAACGCGTGATCCCGATGAACGATGAGCGCCAATGCATCTACCCTATCCCCGTTTATTAACACGTCGAGGCGCACCAGCGATGCTTGGTCAAACCGTAAGAACTGATAGTCTAATGACGCATAGCCACGGCTCACCGATTTAAGCCTATCAAAGAAGTCGAGCACAACCTCATTCATAGGCAGCTCATAGCTCAGAGAAACCTGCTTGCCAATAAACTGCATATCCCGCTGCACACCTCTTTTAAGCACACACAGCGTGATGACGCTGCCGAGATGTTCGTGAGGGACCAATATATTGGCAAGGACTATTGGCTCTCGCATTTCTTGAATGGAGGCAACAGGCGGAAGCCGCGACGGGCTATCGACTTTAACAATGTCGCCATTGTTCATCACCACTTCGTAGACAACAGTCGGCGCGGTAGTGATTAGGTCTAGGTCATACTCTCGCTCGAGCCGCTCTTGGATAATTTCCATGTGCAGCATACCCAGAAAGCCGCAACGAAAGCCAAAGCCCAGCGCATCGGAGTTTTCTGGCTCGTACTGTAACGACGAGTCGTTTAGCGTGAGCTTGGACAATGCATCACGAAACGCCTCGAAATCGTCGGAGGAAACGGGAAATAGGCCAGCATAAACTTGAGGCTGAATTCGCTTAAATCCGGCAAGCGCCTCAACCTCAGGCGTACTCGCAAGCGTGATTGTATCCCCAACCGGCGCGCCTAAAATCTCTTTGATACCGGCAACAACGAATCCTACCTCGCCTGCGCCGAGCGAAGGCAACTCGGTGCGTTTGGGGGTGAAAACACCCACGCTGTCGACGACGTGTGATTTACCAAGAGACTTGGAGATAATCTTGTCGCCTTTTTTAAGCGTTCCCGCCATCACCCTCACGAGCGACACAACGCCTAGGTAGTTATCGAACCATGAGTCGATTATGAGTGCCTGCGTTTTCGCCTCGCGATCGCCGACAGGCGCCGGAATTTTCTTCACGATTTCTTCGAGAATATCCTCGATCCCTAAACCAGACTTCGCGCTCGCACAAACTGCATCTTGGGCATCGATGCCAATAATCTCTTCTATTTCAATTTTGACCCGGTCAGGCTCAGCCTGTGGCAAATCCATTTTGTTAAGCACCGGCAACACTTCTAGCCCCTGCTCAATCGCTGTGTAGCACGTGGCCACCGATTGCGCCTCAACGCCCTGCCCTGCGTCGACAACCAAGAGCGCACCTTCGCATGCTGCGAGTGAACGGGAGACCTCGTAAGTGAAATCCACGTGTCCAGGGGTGTCGATGAAGTTCAGCTGATAGCGGATACCGTCGCGCGCTTTGTAATAAAGCGTCACACTCTGCGCTTTAATCGTGATACCGCGCTCGCGCTCAATATCGAGAGTATCGAGAATCTGCTCTGCCATTTCGCGCTGAGTGAGGCCGCCGCAGGTCTGAATGAAGCGATCGGCAAGCGTAGACTTGCCGTGGTCAATATGGGCAATAATTGAAAAGTTACGAATATGGCTTAGGTCGGTCACAGAGTTGGCGTCGCAGAGTAAAGTTCGGTGAGGGATAACAAGGGTATCCAGAAGCCGGCAAGTCTACAGTATCTGGCGTATTCTGTCAGGAAGTTTGCGAGGAGGCATTATCGCTGAATCCCGCATGATTCGGCGCTAAAGAGGCCAGCTATAGCTCCCAGAGGGAGCCATAACTCAGTGCTGAAATGAGGTGAAATACTAAGGCTTGAGTTCGAGCGACAAGGTGGTTCCCTGCCCCTGCCGGACGATACGGATCTGCACAAAGCCGCTCGCGGGCAGCGATTCTGCAACGCTGGCAAAGTCGCTCACCGAAGGCACAGGCTGGCGATTTAGCGAGACCACTACGTCGCCTTCGCGAAGCCCTGCCTCCCTGCCCGGCCCTTCTTCGACCTGCGCGATACGCACCCCATCGATGCCCGCGACTTGCCGAGTCTCTTCGCTGAGTTCAGAGATTTTAAAACCTAAGGGATTGGCTCGTTCGGGCGCGGTATCTTCGACGACTATCGATGCTTCATTGGTCGGCGAGCTGCCTAAAACGACTGTTAGCCTGCGCTCCTCACCATCGCGAATTAGACGGACTGCAGCTTCGGTACCTGGCTGGTATTGCCCAACGTAGAATGGCAAGTCGGTGTAATATTCAATCTCATGCCCGTTAAATTCAACAATGATGTCTTCGTCCTGCACTCCTGCGTTGCCAGCTGGACTCTCATCGATTACGCCATCGACGAAGGCACCGCGCGGGCGATCCATGTCGAAAATTTCGGCCAGCGCATAATCAACCTCACGCATTCGCACTCCCAGCAAACCCCGTTCAACGGCACCTGACTCTTTTAACTGAGCGACAACATTCATCGCGACATTGCTAGGAATTGAGAAGGAGATGCCGTTAGAGCCGCCCGTACTGCTTAGTATTTGCGAATTGATTCCGACTACATCGCCTTCTAGATTGAAGAGAGGCCCTCCTGAATTGCCTTGATTTATGGCCACATCGGTTTGAATAAACGCCATGTAGTTATACGCAGAATTTCCGGGGACAGAACGCCCCTTTGCACTGACAATGCCCGCCGCTGCAGAAAATTCGAGACCGAATGGCGAGCCTATTGCTAAAACCCAGTCACCTACTCTGACCGCCTCCGAATCGCCAAACTCGACAAAAGGCAGGTCTGCAGCGTCGAGCTTAAGCAGCGCGATGTCCGAAGGCTCATCAAGACCCACCACCTCCGCGTCGAATACCCGGCGGTCATTTAGCGTTACCTGAATCTGATCCGCGCCTTCGACGACATGGTTATTGGTTATCACAAAGCCGTCTGCCGAGATTAGGAAGCCAGAGCCCACGGCCCCTCTTTGCCTAGGTGCTCGGTCTTGTCGCTGGATATCCGGAATCTCATCTGGGCGCAATCCGCGGAGTAACTCCTCCAGATTTTCGTCACTCAGTTGTGGTCGCGGCGTGACGGTTCGGCGAGCGGATATCTCAACGATTGCGCTCGCGTTGGCTTCGACAAGATCTGCAAAATTAGGGAGATCGACTGCAGCGTTAACGTGTGTCGATACAAGCGCCGGCGCCAAAAGCTGGCTAGCAATGAGCAGCGTTCCAAGCAGAGCTCCCCGCGACGTGAAGCAATGAATCAGGTGAGAGAAAGGCTTACTGCCCATGGCAATGACTCCTTAGACGTTCTTGAGCGACTAGCTCTGATATAAACACTGCGCTGGCAGCATCAAATGGAAATGAGTGAAGTGCGAATGACTATATAGGACTGAACGAGAGAATTTCTAGTCTGGATCCACCTCGTGTTGCACTACCCCTGATATTTTAGCGGACGCTAAACTAAAAAACGCCTCAGAATAGAGGCGTTTTGCGGCAGGTACCCATTAGCGCTTAGGCGGGCTCTCGATAGTTTCGCTGACGAGCCTGTAAAGCGGAGAATCTTGAATATGCTCGATGCGCACTGGTTCGTCACTACTAAACGACATGCTTGCGATATAGTCACGCAGGCGCTGCTGAGCTTCGGCATCCACCTCTGTTCGTGCAGGCGCAGACGCCTCTGCAAGCATCCCCTCGCGCGCATCACCACTTAAGCGCTCAGTCGATTCCATAACCATCAGGGCGGGCGCCTCATTGCCTGGCAATGAAGTCTGCAAAGCCACAACGAAAGCAACAGCCACTGAGGCGGCAACGGCAAGCTTGGTGATACCACGTGTCCAAGGGGCGGCAAGCACAGCGCCTAACCCCGTTTGCTGCGGTTTTTCTAAATCTGACGGTTGGTCCTCAGAGAGCTCGTCGAGATTTGCGATTTGTTCTGCGACTCTCGCCGCAAATCCATCACTTAGCTTATAAAGCTCAGATCCTTCGCCATGAATCACTGCTTGCGACGCATTCAGACGCGCCCATTTCGCTGCGACCTCCGAGCTTGCAGAAGACAAGACTCGTCGTAGCTCGAACTCACTCGCTTCTCCATCTAGAAGCGCCGACAGGGCTTCGTCATCGAGTAGCTCGCGGCGTGTATTACCTGTCTCGTTAGCCATTTCTTGTTCGCTCATCGCTGAGTCCTTCTCATTGGGTCCTTTGCAGGGCCTTACCTTACCAACTTGTCTACATTTACAGGTGAAGCTTAATCACTTTATCGATCGCCTCGCGCGCTCTGAATATGCGCGACCGCACAGTACCTACTGGGCAATTCATCACCTCGGTGATGTCTTCGTAGCTAAGGCCAGAAAACTCCCTCAGCGTGAACGCGGTACGTAAATCCTCTGGCAGCTCTTCAATTGCCTTCTCGACAGCCTCTTTGAGCGCCGCCGTTGCAAGGCTCCCCTCTGGCGTCTCGTGATCGCGCAATGGCGAGCCAATATCGACCAGCTCGGCCTCGCCCGCGTCGAGATCGCTCGCTGGCGGTCTCCGCCCTCTCGCGACCAAAGTGTTTTTCGCCGTATTTACCGCGATACGGTAAAGCCACGTGTAAAAAGCGCTATCGCCTCTGAACAAATGCAGTGCCCGGTAAGCCTTAATAAACGCTTCTTGGGTTACATCTTCTACTTCTTGATGATCTTTGATGAATCGAGCCACCAGCGCCGCAACGCGATTTTGGTAGCGAAGCACGAGAAAGTTAAAGGCATTTTTATCGCCCGCTCTTACTCGATCTACTAACTGCTGGTCGCTCGCATCGGCGCCACTAAAACTCATTAATCAACTCCCTACTCCGTGCACTCGACCTGCACCGAGGGGAACAAATGCATTCAGACACCAAAGTAGACAGCATCTCAGTGCAAAAGTTCTCAGTTTCTATAAAATCGCGTCAATCTTTCTTGCGTCTCGCGGCTCAAGGATCACGTTCGATGGAGTTCTCGCTAATCCGCGCATTCAGCGTAGGCGTATCCATCAGGACGCACAGCGCTGCGGCGGACTTTACTTTATACTCTATCAATTCAATAAGTTGCATAAAAATGACTAGCAGCGCCAATCCCTCACAATTCGACATTCTTATTATCGGCAGCGGCGCCGCGGGGCTAACCCTCGCGCTGAGAACAGCCGACTTTGCCCACGTCGCAGTTCTCAGCAAAGGAAAACTGAGCCAAGGTGCCACTTTTTACGCCCAAGGCGGCATCGCAGCAGTCCTCGACAGCGAAGATAGCATCGAAGCACACGTCGCCGACACACTGAACGCGGGTGTCGGGCTCTGCCATCGAGAGGTCGTCGAACAAATAGTCGAGCACAGTGCCGAAGCAGTGAGCTGGCTTGTCGATCAAGGCGTGCCATTTACCACCATTGACGGCGGCGCGATTCACTCAAACGCAGACGCGGCGCCTGCTCGCTCTCATACTCTCTCTCCTACTCCGCCTAAGCTGAGCGACCTACACCTGACTAAAGAAGGCGGCCACAGCCATCGCCGCATTATCCATGCGACCGACGCTACTGGTAAAGCTGTGTTCGAGACCCTAAAAAACCGCGCACTCGCACACCCAAACATTCACCTACTCGAAGGCTACACAGCCGTCGATCTAATCACCAAAACAGACGATACCGGTAAAAATGTCTGCGTGGGGGCCTACGTACTTAACCAATCTAACGAGGCGGTTGAACTGGTGAGCAGTAAATTCGTTGCGTTGGCCACCGGCGGGGCGAGCAAGGCTTACCTCTACACCTCAAACCCCGACGGGGCGAGCGGGGACGGCATAGCCATGGCTTGGCGCGCAGGCTGCTCGGTCGCGAATCTCGAATTCAACCAGTTTCATCCGACTTGCCTTTACCACCCGCACGCCAAATCGTTTCTCATAACCGAAGCCCTTCGCGGCGAAGGGGCGACACTCGAGCTGCCCGATGGCACACGCTTCATGCCTGACTTCGATAGTCGCGAAGAATTGGCCCCCCGAGACATCGTTGCCCGCGCCATCGATCACGAAATGAAGCGCCTCGGTTGCGACTGCGTGTATTTAAACATCACGCACAAACCCGCCGCATTTATCAAAGAGCATTTCCCCACTATTTATAGCCGCTGCCTCGAGTTTGGCATCGACATTACCCAAGATCGCATCCCTGTCGTTCCCGCCGCGCATTACACCTGTGGTGGCGTCGTCGTGAATCAGCGCGGCATGACCGACATAACCAATCTTTACGCAATTGGCGAAACGAGTTTTACGGGTCTACATGGGGCCAATCGCATGGCCAGCAACTCATTGCTCGAATGCTTTGTTATCGCCTTTGCCGCGGCGCAGGACATCGCGGGCAGATTCGATGCAACGCCGCTCGAAATCAATTTACCTCACTGGGATGCGAGCAGAGTGGTTGACTCCGACGACGAAATTTTAGTCTCGCACAACTGGGATGAACTGAGACGCTGTATGTGGGATTTTGTCGGCATCGTGCGTAACGACGAGCGCCTTATCAGGGCACGAAAAAGGATTAACCTTCTGCACGAAGAAGTGATTGATTATTACAAGAGACACCGCGTGACAAATGACTTGCTAGAGCTACGAAATCTGGTCCTCGTCTCGAGTTTGATCATTGAGAGTGCGCTTAAGCGCAAAGAGTCACGTGGCCTGCATTTCACGCTCGATTACCCTGACCTCGCTCCGGAGGCCGAAGACACTCATCTTCACCCCTGAACCCAGGACGCCGCGCTTAGCGGCTAAAGTATAGGTAGCGACGCAGCAGGCTCGCATCGCGTCGACTAAGACTCCCCTGCCACAACCTTAGGACGGTTGGCCGCCCATTCTTCTCAACACTTTCGAACCGAAGAATGATCAAAAATTCGCCACAGCGCACAAGACTCGGCACTGCCTTCTCAACAATGCCGGCTACTCCACCTAGGCCCCCTGCGCCTTGCTGAGTGATGAGTAGCGACTTCGTGCGAGTTATAATTAAGCGCCTTATGCGCGAGGGATGGCGTGAGGAACAGCGGTGGGATGAGACCGCTAAACTTAGGATTATGCCCAGCGCGAAAGGCATTTTTACAATAAAGGTTAGCGGCAAGTCGAACACCGCATAGAGAAAAACCGCGTGAGCAAACAAGATGGCAAGGGGGATTAAGGGCGAGAGCCGGACATCCACTGCGAACATCTACGCTCCCTTTGAGTCGCTCGTCTGAATATGTGCGTAGATGGCCGACCCAGCAACTAATGCTTGCCGACAAAGACGCTCTTCACCTCAGTCTAGGTGTTAGCCACCTTGTGCGCGAGAATCTGGTCAATCATTGGATGAAAGCGGGCCTCGCTGGGCTCTGCTCGCTTCATGAGCCAAGCCCATAAATCCTGATCTTCCTCTGCCAAAAAATCGCGATAAAGCAGTTTATCTTCGAGGCTTAGGGTCTCGAAGGCTTCGCGAGCAAAGGGCACGAGCAACAAATCGAGTTCGAGCATGCCACGCCTGCTGTGCCAAAATATTTTGGAGGGGTGAAGGTCGTATGATTCAGTCATCAGTTCCTCTGCATGGGCAGCGTGGTATGGGCGCGCAGGATAACGCCTCGCAAAAACCAAAGCCAGACAAAAGCCCAACCAAAGTCAAATTCTAAAAGGTGCCGGTTAGATCAGCCGCCTCTCAAATAACGTAACCGGTATAGATAAACATGAGCAGCTTGTGTGTGTAAAATACGGGCAAGCTCTACCTTGCACGAAGACTTTTATCTCGACCTAATCAACGCTCAAAGCCAGAGAAGCCGATCACCAATGACAGGTTCAACACAGCTTATCCAATTCGAATTCATCCGCGTGTCGGGCCCCGACGCACGTACCTTCTTGCAAGGCCAAGTAACCTGCGACACAACGAAAATAACGCCAACGCAGAGCGTGCTAGGCGCGCTTTGCAACCTCAAAGGCCGCGTAATCGCAGATTTCAGGGCAGCGCAATGGGGCGAAGACATTCTCTTAAGAGTCGGCGCAGGCCTAGCGGACCCCGTGCTGGCCGTGCTTAAAAAGTACGCAGTTTTCTCTAAACTGACACTGAGCAAGGAAGCGGAGCTTGGGGCCCTAGGCCTTCTTGTTACTGGCGAACCAGAAGGCACCAGCCTGCCCTCTGCCCCCCATGCGGTGATAAGCCTCAGCGAAGACGTTTTGGCTATCGACTCTGGCTGCGGTGAAACGGGGACACGGTGTATCGAACTGTGGGGGAGCAAGACATCGATACAAAGCGATGCGGCGCTTTTGGCCACATCAATCTCGACCGAATCGGATAAGGCGATACCTGTGGCGACGGTCGCTGTTGCAAGACAAGACGAATGGATACGACTCGAAATCCTCAGTGGGGTGATTCATATCACCCCTACCCTAAGCGAAGAATACACTCCTGCTCAGCTAAACTATGATATTTCGGGCGTCGTTGATTTCAAAAAAGGCTGTTACACAGGCCAAGAAATAGTTGCTCGCATGTTCTACCGCAGCACGCCGAAAAAGCGACTTTATCCGCTCAGCGCCGACACGCAACTTGCTCCCGAAGCCGAGGTAGCAGATTCGGCAAGCGAGGAGATGATCAAGCCTCTTATAGTCGCAGGCAATGCAATGCTCGCGCAGCTTGATATAGACCCTGCGTCGCGCAAGCTGACGCTCGCGGGCGACCCTAGCACCGAGCTTACAGTCAAAGAGCCCGTCTATTTCGCGAAATGAAAATCCGCAGGCCCCCTGCGGCGGACGAGCAAGATCACGTCTTGCTTCCTCCCCGTTACATTCGGCACGTCCCACGAATGCTCTGCGCGGCCTGGGATTTTCACATAACCACCTACCGCCAGTTTAAGTGCCTCTCCGTTTAGTTGGAGCGTGACCTCCCCCTGCAGGACAGTGGCAAATTCATCGAACGAATGCCAGTGCAAATCGAAATGCGAACCCGCTGGAAATAACGCGTAGTAACTGATCCCGGCTGTCGATTCGTCTGTCTCAATCAGTTGCGTCCGCACGCCGACTGGGTACCCACCGCCACCCCCGGGTTTGCCCCACTTAATTGACTCGAGTGAGAAGTTGACTGTCTCGGCTGCGGCGGAATAAGAAAACAACAGAAACAAGGTAAGTATGAAGTGGGTAATTTTTACGCTCATAATCGTTCTCTACTGATTGCCTTAAAACACAGTGCGCTCACTTACTTACGCAACACATTGATTAAAAGCCAAATTTGACTTGCAAACAACAAAAAGAGAGCTGTACTGACGCACTAGGCGTATAGAATAGTGAATTCTGAGATTAAATCGAAACAACCAGAGCAGCAATAAAATGAAGCTAATTGTTACCTTTGACAGCGCTATAAGAACCCTATCCGTTCGTATTGGCATTGGTCTCATCGTCGCTTCGCTGGTCTTGTTTACATCATGTATCGTCGGACTATTCGAGTTTTCAGTCTTCGACTTTGCTGGTCATTCTGGAATTCGAACACTAGCCGCACTGGCAGTTCTAGGTTGCGTCACATCAGCCATCGCATCAATGGAAGATTAAAGAGAAAAATTATGTTTAAGCAATCAGACCTATTTATATTACTAGCAGTGACCATTTCTTTCGCGGTATCTGGATTTTTATGGTTTTCTGGGCAGACAGACGAGGGGCTGTTCACCGCAGTGTGGGTTCCGTCCATACTCTGCTTCGGCATCTACTTTAAACTTATGGCGTCGCAAGGGAGAGGAAGATGAGTGCATCATTGATTCTGGGCGTTGCCGTGGTCGTTTTTTCCCTGATGCTTGTAGGGCTTATCCTCACAGCGAGAGAAGCGTCGAAATGGGATGACCCTGCCACGTTTAAAGGCAAAGACGAGCAAAAATAACGAACCGATTATTTTCGCAGTTAACCGAGGTCTTTGCGAAGACCCCGGTTAACCGGCTTGTCTAACAGAGATACTCTCTTTCAATATTGCGCGATATTCCGCTGAAAAACTCGCCAGTAATACCATTTCGCCACTACCTGCTCACTACCGTCTTCAGCGATTGTTGTTGTAATCGCATCCCTGCCTAATACCTCTGAAAGCTCCACAGGATCATGAACCAGTGCTGCCGTCATCTCGTAAATCTTGCCGTCGATTTTTAGTCGAACCCGAGGGTCATTCTCTACGTTCGCCCACCACTGTTTGTAGTCAGGAAAATCGCGCGCTAGCCTGGCATCTCTGGCACTGCCGCCGATATACATTTTGTCACCACGAGGCGTCGGCAATATGGTGACTGAGTAAGGAATGCCATACCACGTTTGGGTTTCTAACATGATGGTATTGCCGCGTTCTGGGTGCGCCACATCTAAAACCCAATCCCAATTGTCAATTGGCTCTTTTACAACCTCACCAGAAAGCCACAACCCAGGCAATGTCATTCTGCCGCGCTCATTGTATTCCTGCGTTGTGTAATCCATATACTCGGGGTCGAGTCCGGTAACACGCAAAGTAAGCAGAGCACCCAGCAAAAAAAAGCCAAGAATCAAAAGTGGTTTTGCTATTTTCTTCATAGGAATTAAGCCCACCTATTCTAATTATGACCTTAGATCACGAAAGATTCGCGTGCCTAAGTATTATTACTGTTGCCGCACAGATACTGGATATTAAGAGACTTTACTGACTTTATCAGCGTCAGCTGATGCTTTTTATACTTCTGAGCGAGTCCACTAGAAGCTGTAGGGCTCTATCAGTAAACGTTGCCATATTGCCTGCACGATTATCCGAATTTGTTTTAATTGTTACTGTGGCGTCAATAGGGCCAGACAACGCGATCACGCTAATGCCTATTACATCACTGTAAGGTGTGCCACCGGGGCCTGCCACTCCTAACTCTGCGATACCCCAAGTCGTATCCAACTTAGCTCGGGCAGCTATCGCAAATTCAAGGGCCATTTCTTCAGTTAAGGGGCTGAGTTGCCTTGTACGCTCTCTGTTTAAGTCTAGGAATGCGAGACGTGATTTGGCGGTATAAATCACGGCGCCTCCCTTAAAATAACGAGAAGCGCCAGGGACAGAAAGCAAGCTCGCCGATATCATCCCCCCAGTAGAAGACTCTGCTACCGATATAGAGTGGCTAAGTTCGCACAATAGCGTAGCGGCGATTTGCGCATGTGGTGAAAAATGGAACATAGACATCGCCTTTGGAGAAGCTTTGATTGTTTTGGGGCCAGGAAAAGGGCCGCATTTAGGACAAGTAGAAATAGGTTCATTTTTTAGGCCTAAATTAGCGCTAGCATGTTCAAACTATCACGCACAACATACCTTCCTTTGCCAACTGTCGTTGTTCTGTGTTGCAAACACACCGATTACGGAATTTGAAAGCCCGGTGTAGATCGCGAAAGTGCCAACTCCTCTGCATTCATGTCCTCTTCGATAGCATCGAACAAGGGCGTTGTTATATAACGCTCGGCGGAATCTGCGATCATACAAAGTATCACCGAGCCAGGAGCAGCATTTTCAGCAACTTTCATCGCGACAGCAAAAGAGGCGCCCCCAGAAATACCGGTCATGATACCCTCCTTTTGTGCAAGCTTTGTCGCCCATTCCAGGCCTTCAGAACCAGCCACTGGAATTAACTGATCGTAATTTTTTTTGTCTACAACTTCTTGCAAGACAAAAGGGATGAAATCAGGAGTCCAGCCCTGAATCGGATGCGGCTGCCAAGATGGGTGACTACTTGCTGGTGAACCAGACGATGTCCGCGCTTGCACAGTACCACTAGCCAAGAGAGATGCATCCGCAGGCTCGCTCAGTACAATTTTTGTTTCCGGCCGCTCTTTTCGCAAAACACGAGAAACCCCTGCGATAGTTCCTCCGGATCCATATCCCGTGACGAAATAATCAAGACGCTGACCCTTAAAATCCGCGATGATTTCGGGACCTGTGGTGGCTTCATGGATGTCCGCATTAGCGGCTGATTCAAATTGTTGGGCTAAAAACCAGCCGTTCGACTCAGCTAATTCAACCGCCTTTTGATACATCCCCAACCCTTTTGCAGCCCGCGGAGTAAGGACAACTTTGGCTCCCATCATGCGCATCAACTTGCGGCGCTCAATTGAAAAGCTATCCGCCATCACAATTACCAAAGGATAACCTTTTTGCGCACAGACCATGGCCAGGCCAATGCCTGTATTGCCGCTAGTAGCTTCGACCACCGTTTGCCCAGGCTTTAAGCTTCCATTACTCTCAGCGGTTTCGATAATGTTTAGTGCTAATCTATCTTTTACAGAGCCCCCTGGATTAAAAAATTCTGCTTTAACATAGAGAGTAACTCCGTCAGGAGCCAGATTATTTACTCTAATGCAGGGTGTATTACCAACAGTTTCGAGAACACTATCAAATAAGCGATTTTGGCCGGAGATAGTGCGAAATCCTTGGATATTCGGCATGCAAGCTTCCTTTTACTTAAAACACTGGTTATATGTTTATAAAACCAGCGTAGGCTTACGCTGCAGCCAAAGAAAAGTCAATGTCAGTGAATTAAGATAAGTTAGCTGACAAGATAGGTTTGGGCTAGCGAGCAATAAGAAAGCCCAACGCTAACATCGTCAGCACCGGGCTCTGTTGATTTCATGTATAGATACTAGTAAGAAGTTTTCTCTTTTTCTACCAACGTGCTACGTGACTCATAAAAATATTACTATCGCTACAATGTTCCATTACGCCGCCGTCAGGAGTGCCGACTCTCCGCGGCCCCATGAGGTCTAGCCGTTTAGACAAATCAACTAAGTCTTTCCCTACTAGTCGAATCGTAATTCGTGTTCCCATCTCTACATTCGGCATACTCCCATGTTTCAACTGAGAGAGCTGCATAATCGTTTCATGCTCACCATCATATTGGGCGTTAGCCCTCGAAAGCCCTTGATACGCCTCTTCGATAGTCACGCCAGCTTTTAACGTACAGAATCGTGCAGCGATTCCTGTAATTTGGTTCTTACCATTATCGTATGGATTGCCAGTTCCAATATTATAATTGTCAAAAAACTTACGATTAGAATTGTCACAAGTTATCAATTCATTCAAATGATTTTGTGGCCCTGATTGTTGTCTTTCCCTACTGCTCGCGGCAGCCCAATGAGTTAAGTCGTCCCAATAGACTGATCTAAGAACCCAATCATCACTAAAATTTGAACCTGAAATTGGGGTTCTGTAAAAAATTCGATTAGGGCCTCCTTCAGACTTAGGTATTGCGCGCGCCACAGCAATAACATCATCGATACTATGGCCGTGACTTATTTTGCATTGCGTGTTTACTAGGAGACTGCTATTCGGCAATTCCTGCGCGAAAGACAGGCTAGGCAAGAAAGGCGTACTAACAAGAATTACTAATCCTAAAATATTTTTATACATGACGTTTTTTCCTTAAAAATTTTGATCAATTTTTGCTAACTTCCAAATTAAGTTATCGAAAATTTTATACGCATGCTACTGTGGGAATCCCTTAGGGACCTTGTTTAAGCTACGGCAGATTTATAGCTAAAAGGTTTATGAGGCGTCGAAATGGGACGACCCCGCAACTCACAGGAATGACAATGAATGATATTAGGACGGCCTCGAGGCTTTTGCTTCTCACCTGCGTTATGCTGATAAGCCCCTTTGTATTCAGTGAAGAGTTGAAAGTAGATAATCTTCTGCTCAATGGCTTCAAAAGCAATGAACCTGACCTCCAGTGGTACGTTCAAAATGACACTGTCATGGGTGGTCGCAGCGAAGGCGGCTTTAGTATCGTAGATGAAGAGCTTCTCTTTTCTGGTGTGACTAATACCAACGGAGGTGGATTCAGCTCAATCCGCACTCAAAGGTTTATCAAAGACCTTTCTGGATACTCAGGTGTAAAACTTCGAGTAAAGGCCGATGGTCGAAAGTACACGTGGTCAATACAAACAGACGCTAGATGGCGAGGAAGACAGGTAAGTTATTGGGCGGACTTCAAGACGATTGCTGGCGAGTTAGAAGAGATTTACATTCCATTTACAGAGTTCGCTCCTCAATTCCGTGGGTTTGAGCTCGATGGGCCGAGCCTCGACCTCAGCAACATATCGGAGTTTGCTCTTTACCAGTACGATAAGACTGACGGCGCATTCGAGCTTAAACTTTTAAGTGTTGAAGCCTACACTCAATAAACAGCAGAATCAGCCTCCCTGTAGGTAGGCCCTAGTTGGCGATTCAGAAGCTCTGCAGTTCAGTAGATACGGAGTCTGTGGAGGGTGGTGTTGGGCTATTGAGGGGTGGGATTGGCTGGGGTGTTAATAGGCCTTATTAGGGACCTTCAGAGACACACACTTCCCATATCTGTCTAACACGCTACTAGTTTTTAACCCCAACGCCGGTCCTAAGCGAAAGCAACAAGCATATAAACATAGAAGATGGTGCCCCGGAGAGGATTCGAACCTCTGACCTGCCCCTTAGGAGGGGGCCGCGCTATCCAGCTGTGCCACCGGGGCTTGATCGGTGAAGTGTAGAAAAAATGCCTCGAAAATTCCCTTTACCTTTATAACTCAGCATCAAGGGCGCGCCAAGGGGCGTATCTTAGAGTGTGGTGCTTAACCGAGGATCGGAGTTTATCACAGTCTTTGTGAGATTTTCGCGGGGTTTCTTGCTCGAGCAAAAGCCACTCTTGAGTTTAGTCGCCGATCTAGCGGCCTAAAAATTAGCCTAAATAGTAGCCCTAGGTTTGCCACTAAAAGCCACGGTGTTAGACTCTGACGCGCAGCGAAATTTCGCGCTTAAACCACCCGCTAGCAGGCACCCATGACTCTCACTTGGCACACCAAACCTTTCGACGCGCTCAGCAACTCAGAGCTTTACTCCATGCTGAGGCTGCGTAGCGAAGTGTTTGTGGTTGAGCAAGACTGCGTCTACCTTGACCTCGACAACATCGATCAGAAGGCCCATCACGTTATTGCGATCAATGCAGAGCGAGAGGTGGTTTGCTGCGCTCGAATCGTCGCACCTGGCGTGAAATATGACGGCGCCTCGATCGGACGCATCGTGACAAGCCCTTCGCTTCGAGGTTCGGGCCAAGGTAAGGAGTTAGTGAGGGCTGCCATCGACGCCTGTAGCGCCCTCTTTTCGGGTAAAGCGATAACCATTTCAGCGCAACAACATCTCGAAAGATTTTATGAAGCGTTCGGCTTCGAGACGACTTCGACGCCCTACCAAGAAGACGGAATCCCGCATATTCAGATGACACGTGCCGCGAACCGATAGCGCGAAACGATAGCGCGAACTGATAAACAGCAACGTCACTTGCCTGCCGCACTAGCGATCGAGTGACTCGGCTGATACTCCACCGTTCGTTGCTTGTTCGAAGGCTTGAGACAGCGCCCTTGCCTCATCAAACTGCCCCAATACTGCCTCGCGGCGCTCAGGCCAACGCAAGCTCACGGCAAGCACGCAAATGAGTGATACAGCAAAACCTGGAACAATCTCGTAAAGATCGAAAATTCCGCCGACGAGGTTAGACCACACCACGACTGTAATGGCGCCGGCCAGCATGCCTGCGATTGCGCCTTGAGCCGTCATGCTGCGCATAAAGAGTGACAATAAAATAACTGGCCCAAACGCAGCACCAAAGCCTGCCCACGCATAACTCACTAAATCGAGCACGCGGCTTTCTCGATCCATCGCGATCACTAACGAGATGAGTGCCACGCCCACAACCGCAAGGCGGCTCACCATCACAAGTTCGCTGCTGCTCGCGTGCGGGCGGAGGAATGTTCTGTAAAAGTCTTCGCTAATAACCGACGAACATACAAGCAGCTGCGAATCGATAGTCGACATTATTGCCGACAAGATTGCGGCGGTGATCACGCCTGCCATCCATGGATTAAACAGTGCCTGACTCAGGCTAATAAAAACGGTTTCGGGATTCGTAAGCGGCGCAGCCGCGAAATAGGCCATACCGGCGAAGCCCGTAGCGACGGAACCTGCGAGCATGATCACCATCCAACTCATTGCGAGGCGGCGCGCTGAGGTTAATTGGGCGGGGTCTTCGATAGCCATGAATCGCGTGAGAATATGCGGCTGGCCGGCGTAGCCAAGCCCCCAAGCTATCAGACTCAATAATCCAAGCGCGCCAACATCGCCGAAAAGATCGAGGCCAGTTGGATTAATCAGGGCTACCTGATCCAGTACTTCGCGCGTGCCGCCTACTGCCGAGAATACAGCAATTGGCGTCATTACCAGTGCAGCGGCCATGAGACACGCTTGAATTGCGTCGGTCCAAGCAACTGCGAGAAAGCCGCCTACAAAGGTATAAGACACGATGACTACCGCGCCAATAATCAATGCAACCCCATAATCGAGACCGAAGCTGCTTTCAAACAGAATTGCCCCGCTGACTAGCCCTGATGCGGCGTAGAAAGTGAAAAACAGCAAGATGACTGCCGCCGATAGAATCCTCAACAGCCTGCTGTCGTCTTTGAAACGGTTCTCGAGATAGTCGGGAAGCGTGAGGGAATTATTAGCGTGAAAACTAAACACCCGGAGTCTGCGAGCAACGAGCATCCAGTTCAGGTAGGCGCCAACGACCAGGCCGATGCCAATCCAACTTTCCTGCAAACCAGATAAATAAACAGCGCCGGGCAGTCCAAGGAGAAGCCACCCGCTCATGTCAGACGCGCCTACAGAAAGCGCGGTGACCGCAGCGCCTAACTTGCGGCCACCGAGTAGATAGTCCCCGAGATCATGTGTCTGGCGATAGGCACGAATGCCTAGTAACAAAATGCCAAGCAAATAGACGAAAAACGTCACTAAAAGCGGCCACTGGCTAGTCGAAGCCTGTGCTGCTGTAGGCAAAGAATCGATAATTTATCCCTTTTTTCTGATTAATCTATTTATTCGTCGCGACTCTGCACGCGGTGCTTTACCAAGAAGCCGCTTTCGAGAGGAAGACACTAACATGCTCCCTCACCCAAGTTCCAACCAGCCTTCCCTATATACCCACAGAAAGTACTCACAAACAGCACCCACAGACAGCACCCACAGAAGTTCTTCCCGTTACCTCCAGTATTTTATAAAGTAAACTATTTGTTAATTGCGCCGAAAGCGTATTCAACCGCCCATGGAAAACCTTATGACTGACCTGGCACTCTTACCTAAGACTCAAGCGCAGCTGGTGAGCCGACTGAAAAGCCGTGGGCCGCAGTCGATCAAAATACTCGCCGGGCAGCTCGAGCTGACAACGATGGGTGTGCGCCAGCATCTCACGCAGCTACAGGAAAAAGGCTTTGTTAAACACGCTCAACTCAGTCACCAGACCCGAGGACGCCCGGTTACGCTGTGGAAGCTGACCGAACAGGGACACAGCTTGTTTACCGACGGGCACGCACGCATCGCCGTCGCGCTCATAACCGTAGCTGCAAAGACCTTCGGCGACGCCGGCCTGCGCCAACTCATCGATAATGACAACGCTTCAATGCTTGCAAGCTACCGAGCCGAAATTCCTGATCCCCAGCTAAGCCTGAGTGACACCTTAGAGGCGCTTTGCGCGAAACGCACAGCCGAGGGCTTTCTGGCCGAGCTGAGGCTGACCCCAACCGGCTGGTTGCTCATCGAGAATCACTGCCCTATTTTCGCCGCAGCGAGCAGTTGCTCTGCCCTTTGCGCAGCCGAATTCTCTCTTTTCGAAAAACTGCTCGAAGGTCACGCTACAATCGAGCGAAGTGACTATTTATTAGACGGTGCGAGACGCTGCGCTTATCGAATCCAACCTGTCGGTTCGCAGCAATAGAAACCTGCGCTAGGCTATCACCCTCATTACAAAAACTAATCACGAAACCTTTGCGCAGACGCGATATACTACCCAGCTATTTCAAGTGCATAGCTTCGATAGCGTCGCTTTTACTTCATTTTTAATTCATACATTCACCTAGCCTTCTGCCGCTTGTCTCTACAGAGCGAGCCGACGGTGCAGCGAGACTGGGAAAAGAGCACATCATGGCGCAAAAACATTCGAACGAACCGGTAGATGAATTCAAGCCGCGCAAGCTGTTCTCCTACCCAAAATACTGGGCAGAGTGTTTCGATACTGCGCCATATCTGCCCATGTCGCGCGCCGAAATGGATGAACTCGGCTGGGACAGCTGCGACATTATTATTGTCACCGCCGATGCGTATGTAGACCATCCGAGCTTCGGCATGGCCGTTGTCGGGCGCTTGCTCGAAGCACAGGGCTTTCGCGTAGGTATTATCGCGCAGCCAGAATGGGACAGTGCCGAACCCTTTAAGCAGCTGGGCAAGCCGAATCTATTCTTTGGCGTCACCGGCGGCAACATGGACTCGCTGATCAATCGCTATACTGCGGATCTCAGGCTCCGTAACGACGACGCCTACACACCGCATGCCGAGGCAGGCAAACGCCCCGACCGTTCGGTAATCGTCTACAGTCAGCGCTGCCGCGAAGCCTATTACGATACACCGATCGTTATTGGTGGCATCGAGGCAAGCCTCAGGCGCATCGCCCAATACGATTATTGGACCGACGCCGTGCGCCGCTCTGTGCTTATCGACTCGAACGCCGACATCCTGCTTTACGGTAATTCCGAGCGCGCACTCGTCGAGGTCGCACACGAAATCGCTAATGGCAAAGAAGTGAAAGAACTTTGGCAGATGCGCGGCGCAGCCGTGGTACTCAAAGACTTGCCAGAAGGTTGGACAGAAATAGACTCGACGCGCATCGATTGGCCTTCAAAAATCGAAAGCATCCCAAACCCGTATGACTTTCACGACCGCGAGCCAGACGCCGACGCTGCTACGAAGGCCGAAAAAGAGACGATCGATGCGCCGGACACAGCCCAGGCGATAAAAATAATTCCGATGCCTCTGCAGCGCAAAGAAAAATACGACGCTAAGACAACCTACATTCGCCTGCCCTCGTTTAGCAAAGTGGTTAACGATCCTGCGCTCTACGCGCATGCCTCGCGCGTGCTGCATCAAGAAGCGAATCCCTATAATGCCAAGACTCTTGTGCAGCGTCACGATACGCTCGAGGTATGGGTTAACCCGCCGCCCATTCCTCTCGAAACAGAAGAAATGGACTGGGTATTTAGCTTCGACTACAAGCGCCGCCCTCACCCTTCGTATGGCGACGCACGAATTCCCGCCTATGACATGATTAAAACGTCGGTCAATATCATGCGTGGCTGTTTCGGTGGCTGCACGTTCTGTTCGATTACCGAACACGAAGGCCGCATTATTCAAAGCCGATCTGAAGAATCGATCCTCAGCGAAATCGAGAAAATTCGCGACATGGTGCCCGGTTTCACAGGCACTATTTCGGACCTCGGCGGGCCTACCGCCAATATGTATAAGCTCAACTGTAAATCGCCTGCTATTCAGAAAACCTGTAAGCGGCTGTCGTGTGTTTATCCAAGTATTTGCAAACACCTCGAAACCGACCACAAGCCGACAACCCAACTCTATCGAAAAGCTCGCGCAATTCCGGGCGTTAAGCGCGTAGCGATAGCAAGCGGATTACGTTACGACCTCGCATTGAAAGATCCCGAGTACATCGAAGAACTCGTCTCTCATCACGTTGGCGGTTACTTAAAAATTGCGCCCGAGCACAGCGAAGACAAGACACTCGCTAAGATGATGAAGCCGAGCATCTCAGCGTATGATGAATTCAAGAGACTGTTCGATAAGTTCTCCAAGAAAGCCGGCAAAGAACAGTATCTGATTCCTTATTTCATCGCGGCACATCCAGGCAGCGACGACGAAGACATGCTCAATCTTAGCCTGTGGTTGAAGGAGAGGAAGTTTAAGCCAGACCAAGTACAAACCTTCTACCCTTCGCCGATGGCTCTGGCGACGGCAATGTACTATTCCGAACGCAATCCGCTCGAAAAAGTGCGCTATAAAAGCGACAAAGTGAAGGTGTCAAAAAACCTAGAACAGCGTCGTTTGCAGAAAGCATTCTTGCGCTATCACGACGAGAAAAATTGGCCCATGCTACGAACAGCTCTCACCAAACTTGGGCGCACGGACCTGATTGGCAATGAAGAGAAGCATTTGGTGCCGCATGAACAAACCAAAGGCAGACCTATGGGTGGAGGCAAGCCGGCCCGAGGTGGCCGTGGCAAGAGCGCAGGCCAATCGGCTCGCGCTCGGCGCTAATCCTACTCTTTAGACATTTCCTCTTCGAGTTGCTCAATCGTTGCGCCTCGAGGAGGGTCTTTGCGTTCTTCGCGCGTTTTGATATGCCACTCGATATTACTTAATATTCCGCGCAGAATATTCATCTCCATCACATCGATGCGGATGCGCCCGAAGAGCCGGCGCATTCTCTGCATGAGTTGGCGGGGATTGTCTGGGTCGTGAAACCTAATCGCGATCATCACCTTCTCGAGATGTGCGAAGAAACGCTCGTTTTCGTCTGCGGTAGCTCGCTCTTGATCCCAAAAATCATCTTCAGGTAATTTCACCGCGTCTTCTCGGTGACGTGCCCGCTTTGCTAGCTCATACGTAATAACCATCACCGCCGCCGACAAATTAAGCGAACTGCATTCGGGCGAGCTTGGTATCTGAACGTGGTACTGACAGAGTTGTAGCTCCTCGTTATTCAGGCCCGAATCCTCGCGACCAAATACCAGGGCAACTTTGTTGGTCTTGTGTTCTAGAAAGACCTTATCGGCGCAGCTTTCGCCGTCGAGCATAGGCCAGGGCAGCTTTCTCGATCGAGCACTGGTGCCAATAATGAGACCGCAATCGGCAACCGCCTCTTCGAGCGTGCTGACAACACGCGCATTCTCGAGTATATCGACCGCAGAGACAGCTCGTGCGGTAGCCGCACCGCTAGGAAAATCCTCGGGATCGACGAGGATTAACTGTGTAAGCCCCATGTTTTTCATAGCCCGAGCAGTAGCGCCAATGTTGCCAGGATGCGAGGTATTAACGAGCACCACCGCTATTTGGCTTGGATCTAATGCTGGCATCCATTCGGCAGCAGAGGGCTTTTTCTCAATGTTCAAGTGGAGGATTCCTCGGGAAAATACAGTAATTTCGTATTATAGCAGTATGCACGCTGTGATCGACTAGCCAAATAACGCGGGGATATCGATAAACAAATTCATCGCATCACCACTCTTCTGTTATCATCGCGCCATTGGAGACCTCTTATCGCAGTCTAGATTCGGCGGCTCTCTCGCTCTTTACTTTTTCTGCCTTCGCCTCGCGCGCCAATCCATCGAGTTTATTTCTCGTCAATTGGCGCGAAAAACTGCGCACGCAGGGATCACCTTGGTAGAACCACGTTGATAGGATCGGTTTAATGCACCCAATGATAAATATTGCGCTGAAAGCAGCGCGTGATGCCGCCGAGGCGATAGCCCACAGCAGCGATAGACTCGATCGAATTAAAGTGATTAACGACGAGCCCGATTCGTTTCTAACGTCGATGGACCTCGATTCCGACAAGACGCTGCAATACCACCTACTCAAAGCCTACCCCGATCACAGCATCGATTCGCGCGCAACTGGCCTCCGTGCCGGCGCGCGTAAAGACATCGTCTGGCTTATAGACCCCCTCATTGGTAATCGTAATTTCGCGCGCGGCTACACTCAATTTGCTGTGTCGCTTGCCTGCAAGGTAGACGGCGTAATTCAACACGCAGCTGTTATCTGCCCGATGACAAACGAAGAATTTGTCGCCTCTCGTGGCGGTGGCGCACAGCTCAATTCACGACGACTCCGCGTGGGCCGTGAGACAGAGCTTGTCGCTGGCGCGCTCGTTGGGCTAAACGGCGAGGCAGACGATATTGAGACGCTGCTCGATTTGCAGCGCGCTGTCGTTGCTGCTGGCGCTCGCGTGCGGATCTCAGGCTGTACAGCCTTAGACATCGTGAGTACCGCCGCAGATCGACTTCAGGGCGGCTGGGCGCCCAACGATGCGGAAGCTGGTCACTCAATCGATGCAGCCGCTTTAATACTTAAAGAGGCAGGCGGCTTAATCGGCTCTGAGCTTGCAAGCCCAGACTACTCTAGCGCTCAAGAACTCTTATTTGCCAACCCTAAAATTCTTAAGCAGATGGTTAAGCTACGTCAGGCTAAGAAATAACCGCTTTCAATAGCAATCACACAGGGTAGGCGCGCTATGTCAAACGAGTCATCGAATACTAGCCAGCACACTGAGACGCCTACCCAGCAAAAAAAACACAGTCTCGTTGAAGGCTCGATCAAGGCCTCATTAATCCGTATGACTTTGCCGATGATTGTCGGCATGTTCATGATGTTTACGTTTAGCCTTGTAGACACATTCTTCGTTAGCCTGCTTGGCACCGCCGAGCTCACGGCTATCAGCTTCACCTTCCCCGTCACCTTCACCATCATGAGCCTCGCGATCGGCCTCGGCATTGGAGCCTCTGCTGTTGTGGCCAAATACATTGGCCGCGAAGATCTCGAGCGCGCGAAAGAAAGCTCGACGGTCATCAACTACGTTGCGCTGCTTTTCGCTGCGGTGCTCATAGCAGCCTGCTGGTTTTTCATGGAGCCCCTTTTTGCCCTGATGGGCGCTGACGCAGGTCTCATTGCGCTTATCCACGACTATATGAGCATTTGGTTTCCAGGCAGCGTGTTACTGGTTGGCTTAATGACCGCGAACAGCATCCTCCGCGCCCATGGCGATTCGAAAACGCCGAGCATTCTCATGGCAGGGTCTGGACTCATTAACGCCCTCCTCGACCCTCTGTTCATCTTCGGTTACGGACCTGTCCCTGCAATGGGTATTAAAGGCGCAGCAATCGCAACCCTTGTCGCCTGGACAGTTGGCTATGGCTATCTCTTTTATCACCTTGCTATTAAACACCGGCTGATTAGCACTCGCCTTCCGAGTCGGCAAATATTGATAAGCTCATCACGTGAGATGCTAAGGATAGGACTGCCAGCGGCGGGCGCCAACATGATGACGCCACTCGCAATGGGCACGATGACAGCGATTGCAGCAGGATTTGGAACTAGTGTCGTCGCAGCCTTTGGGGTAGGTGCAAGGCTCGAGCCTATAGCGACATTGCTAATACTTGCGATGTCGTCGACTTTGCCGCCGCTTATTAGCCAAAATTATGGCGCGGGTCGTTTAGACAGGATTAAAGAAGCCTATAGCATGAGCCTTCGCTTCATCGTGATCTGGCAACTTGCCGTCTATCTCTTGCTAGTGCTAGCTGCACCGTGGATAGCGAGGGTATTCACATCAGACCCAGAAGTACTCGAGACACTGCGCCTCTTTATTTGGATTCTACCGATTGGATACGGCATGCAGGGCATTATTATTCTGAGTAACTCGTCACTCAATGCCATGCATCGCCCGATGACGGCGCTCTATCTAAGCGTCGCTCGGTTCTTTGTGCTCTACGTTCCGTGCGCTTATCTAGGCAGCAGGTTTTTCGGCGTGCCAGGCTTTTTCGGCGGCGCCGTCTTTGCCAACAGCCTCATGGCGATAATCAGCTGGATAACGGTCAAGCGCGCGCTAGCTGCGGAAAAAGCCCTTCACGCTGTCTAGCAATGACGCCTTTTCTGCGGCCGGAATCTGCGACGCAGGAGGCGTAAATTGTTGCACAGAGTCGTCTGCGACAGGCGCTAAGTCAACGTTAGGCTCAGCGTTAACCTGAGGCGCAGGATCTTCCACAAGCGAGAAGCTCTTATCCTCGACCGTCATCGGCGAAGTCTCGCCGGTCTCTTCATCCGAATAGCTTAGGCGATTGTTCGCCTCTTGGAAGGCAAGCATCTCTTTGCAGATCTGATCGTAATCCTCGGCTGTCAGTAACTCAGGGCGCTCTTTCATATTGAGCGTGAACTGCCTGTCATTCGCAGCTGATAAGTAATGCAGATTGCGCTTATTCTCCAACAGCAGGCCTTCTTCTTTGGCTATGTTGTAAAGCGGCGTTCCACGTAGTGGAATATATGGAAAGAAGAAAAAGTGCTCGGGGGCGATGATTCGATTTAACTCGAGGGTCTGCCGCATATTTTCCGCGGTCTCTAATGGCGCGCCAACGATATTAAATGTCAGGCGGTTTATTCCCGCTTTTTTGCAATTCTCAGCGGCTGCGATGACCTGCTCATTCGTCATCTTGCGGCCTAACATTTTTGCGCGGAACTCTTCGTCGCCACTTTCGATCCCAAACCAAATCGTATGGCATCCAGCCTCGGCAGCTGTCTTACAAAACTCCTCGTTCATCACCTCAACGCGTGAGTTGATAGAGAACGGCAACCCAAGCTGTTCTTTGTAGAGCGCAAAGAAGGCTCGCACAAATTTCAGGTTCGACAAGAACAGCTCATCCCAGAACTCGAAATAGCCAACGTTAAATTTATCCCGGAGGCGAACTAATTCGTCGACCATGTCCTGTGGGTCATATTTTCGTAGGAAGGTTTTCTTAGTTTTCCAGCCCTCGAGAATTGGCGTGTTGCAGCAGTATGTGCAGCGATAAGGGCAGCCACGGCCGGTCATAACTGGCAGCACTAGCTTGCCCTTCGGGCCGAAGATGGATGAATTCACATCTTTAAAGCCGTCTTCCTTTGCAAATACTTCGTAGTCTGGGAATGGCAGCGACGCGAGATCGCCTATTTGATGCGGCTCTGATTCATAAACCTCACCGTCGAGTAGCTTTTCCCACATGCCATCGGCGTGACCGTCTTTTGTGCCTTTCAAGTGCTGGACCACGTTACCTATCGCGTATTCGCCATCGCCAGTGCAAATGTAGTCAACATTAGGGTTTTCGATCGTCTGCTGCTGAGACAGCATCGCCTGATAACCACCGATGACAACAGGGAGGTTAGGCAGAAGGTTTTTGAGCTCTTCGAAGTAAGGCTCCATCGGATACCAGTGCGGGCTCATTACCGAGAAGGCGATAACGTCAGCGTCGTGCGCTTCTATCATTTTGGCGTAATTGGTTGGCGAGTATTTTTCTTCATCGCGGAGAATCAAGATCGGCTCGTTGATCACATCGACCCAAGGAAAGTCGCGCTTGAGATAGGCAGACATACTCGCGATAGGCATTGCGATCTCATTGCCATCCGGCGAGTAGAAAGCAAACACTAAACGTAATCGCTCACGCTTCACGCTACCAAACCATCGAGATTTGGCTTGCGGGTATGGCGCACGTTCGGTGCTTATTGCGATGACGTCTGCCTTCGAATTCATAACTAGAGCAATCCTATTTTTTGAGAAAATTTCGCAGCTTTGCCTCGTTAAAAGCAATCACTTTATTAGCGCCCAATGCCCGATCCTACGCTGGAAAATGCGAGTGAGACCAGTGGCTAACCTGCATTGCTTATGATCGCCTAAAGCGGCCGCGTGCCGAGTGAGGGAAGTCACAATTGCTTACTGCACTGTGTCGTCACTTTGCCAGAAAAGTATACCATCAAAAATGTGACAGTATCACGGCATTTGAACCACTCTATACTGACAATTCATTGTTTTATCACGCGTTATTCCCTGCAAATTTTGTGGCTATTCGCCAATGGCGCAAAAATGATTCGTGCTAAGGGGTACGCGAAGTCGATCAAATCCAGTAAGCTGCAACTCATCAGAAAAAGTTTTAGGAACCCACTTATGGACGCACTCGAAGCCCTGACCACTCGGCGCTCTAGTCCTCGGCTCACGACACCCGCACCCTCTTCGGAACAGCTCGATGCGATCATCCAATCGGCATTACGTGCCGCCGATCATGCCCTGCTACGCCCGTCAAGATTTCTATTATTGCAGGAGCAATCGTTAACCAAGTTAGGCCAGCTTTTTGTTGCAGCTGAACTTGCCGACGGGGTCGACTTAAGCCCCGAACAACGAGAAAAAATTCTTAACAAACCTCTGCGTGCGCCGACAATAATAGTCGCGATAGCCACACTTCAAGACCACCCAAAAGTACCGAGTATCGAGCAAGAGTATTCGACTGCAGCGGCAGTGCAGTGTATGTCGCTTGCCGCGTATGCGCAGGGGCTCGGCTCTATGTGGAGAACCGGTTCAAAGGCTTACCATGAAACCGTTAGAGCGGGTTTGGGAGTCGCTGCACATGAGAAAATTGTCGGTTTTCTTTATCTCGGCACCCCCTGCGGCCCTTTGAAGGGTTTGGTAGCACACACCTCTGAAGATCACCTTACGACGTGGGGCCTCGATTAAGCGTTGCAACAGCCATTTCTGTGACAATCGAGCACCTCATTTAGGAATAAACCCGCTATGCGTATGACAGTATTCTCAACACCTCTCCTCACACCACTCCTCCGACTGATCTCGATAGTTGGCCTTAAATTAATAGGCTGGGAGGCCGTTGGAGACGAACAAAAAAATGGGAGGTTTGTGCTGATAGGGGCGCCACACACAAGCAACTGGGACTTTCCTTTGATGCTTATGGTGGTTCTTAAACTTCGCTTGCGAGTCTATTGGATGGGGAAACACACCCTATTCCCTTTCGGCGCAGGGTGGCTAATGAAATACCTGGGCGGCATTCCGATCAATCGCAGCAAATCGCATAACGTTGTGAACGACACGGTCCGTCTTTATCGCGAAAACCCCGAGGTGGTTGTGTTGGTTCCGCCAGAAGGCACACGCAGCAAGGTCAAAGCCTGGAAGACCGGTTTTTATCACATAGCGCGCAACGCTAATGTGCCGATTTTAATGGGGTATGTCGATGGCGAAAACAAACAGGCAGGACTTGCTGACTTCTTTCAGCCTACCGGTGACATGGAGGCCGATCTGATCAAAATACGCGAGTTTTATGCAGACAAAAAAGGACTCGTACCGGCGAACTCTTAACCTACTATCCACGCACCGCTTACGTCACGCGCTAGCGCAGTGCAGACAGCGCATTAAATTGTCGAAAATGAACTGCGCGTAGTCATCATTGCTCACGCCGCGTAGTTTAAATTTCCACTGCTTCAAGTGCCATTGCTCAAGTTGAGCCGTCACCTGAGAAGCCAAAAGCTTCGGCGTTTTACACTGAAAAACGCCACTCGCCGTGCCTTTTTCAAACACCTCAACAAGCGACTCTTCAAAGCGCAGTTCGAGTTCGAGAGTCTGCTGCTGCTGCTCACGCGGCAGGCCTTTCACTTCCATAAAACAAAACTGATACCACGGCCTCAATAACTCGACCATGTAGATTTCGCTAAAAATTAGGGTGCGCAGAAAATCAACCGGTTCAAGGTTCGCACTGTTAAGGCCAGCGACCACTTTATCGATGCACGAGCGAAGCACTCCCTCAATAACCGACGCCAAATCCTCTTTGCTGCCAATATAGGAATACAGGCCACCCATGCTTATTTGGGCTTCGCTACTGAGATCGCGAAGGCTCATCGCCTGAAAGCCCTTCTCGGTGGTGAGGGCAAAGGTAGCGGTAAAGATTTTCTCAAGATTGACAATGGCAACGCGGGGATTTTTGATCTGCATTTTATCGCTATGCATCTCAAAAACAGTTTGCCAAAACGCCTCTCCCTCGAAGGGCCAGGCAGCGCGAAACGCCTCCATCGTAAGTGCCTGCGGCCAGCAGGGCACCTCGATAGACCGCGTTTCGGCTTGAGCTGAAAGACTATTCACAAACGATCGTTCGCTTAGAGCATTGCCTGCAGTGACGCTTTCGCTTCGGCGCTTGGCATATGGTTAATGCCGAGTACGATCTGCGCCAGTGATTTTGACTGCATATCGGCCATGTCGCTCGCGACTATCTGCTCCATTGCTGCCTTGTCTTCTGCGGTCGCTGCGTGCTGTATATTCGCTACAGCATTGGCAAGCGCTCTAACGGCCATTCCATGCGCATCGTCAGCTGCGATCGCGGCGAGTGCAGCCTTATCATCAGCTGAAGGGAAATGGTTGAGGCCAACGAGTACGCCCGCAATGGTTTTTACAGCGGCAGAATCGTCGGCAAGCGCGACTTGTGAAACCGAGGCGAAAAACGCAACAAGCGAAAGACTCGCCACTGTTTGAGTGATTTTCTTCGAAATTGAGTATGACATTGAGATTTCCTCTGAATAATTAGACGTTGCAAACGTATATCGGCAACGAGCAAATCTATGCCCGTGAGCGAAACCTAGTTAACTGCCTAGGAATGTCGAGTCTAACTGATAGACCGTGACGGCGAAACAGCCGTCCGCTCGAATCCTATCTGGCCTTCTTTTCCTTGAAGAAAGCGCCTCAATAAGAGCCTTGGGTGCTGTTACGAGCTCTAAAACCCCTAAAAAAGCCCCTAGAGCCAAACCGACAGAATCGAGCCGGTGCCCGCTAATGCGCACAGAGTAAGGCTAAAAAGCCTGAGCTTGCGATGCGATATCCTGTGCATTGTTTTCTTGGCCAGCCAATAGCCCACCAAGGTAGCCGGCAGCAGAGGCAAGGACACCAAGGCTTCGGCGCTGCCAAACCGATCTATAGAGGCGAGCATCAGAAGCGACATGATGCAGCTCACAATGAAGAACGCGGCAAGATTGGCCCTGATAAAGTCGTTGCCCTCATGCTGCATAACTAGCGCCATAGGCGGCCCGCCAATGGCAGAGCTGGTGCCCATAAACCCAGAGAGAAAGCCTGCGGTCACCATTGCTGGATTACTCGGACGAATCACGATACTACTTAAACTTAACCCCACAGCGACCAAAACCGAGAGGCCGAGCCACAGCGCGAGCGCGTCATGGGAGATCCATAGCAGCAAAAAACCACCGGCGATCGTCCCCGGAATACGCCCTATAATCGCGTATTGAAGGCCTTTAAGAGAGACCGCTTTGCGGTGGTGGTAGGTATTGGCGAGGGACAGCGTGAGTGCACACACAGTCACAGGACCAGGCACATAGAGCGGATCGATAATAAATAGCAATGGCGCGGATATAATAGCGAGCCCGAAGCCAATGCTGCTCTGCACATAGGACCCAATAACGATAACCACTGCTGCGAGTGCGAGTTCCATCCCTGCCTGCCCCTCTGAGTTTCACTAGCGAAGCGGCCTTCGAGTCCGAATCACACGTTTTTCATTTGCTCTAATACGCTCATGATACGCAGTGGCACGCCAACTCGCTAGCCTCTGCGCGTTGCTGCCTAAGTTGGCCGCGCTTATTGAGACAAATACGCGCCTCGTTTATCATAGGGCGCCCAAGCGTTGGGCCACATGGCGCCAACTCTCGCCCTCTAAAAAACTGAACACTACGGACAACCCTCATGCAGCTACTCGACGGCAATCTTTGCTCTGAACAAATTCGCCAAGAAATTACGCAGAAGGTTGACGCACTAAAGGCCGATGGTCAGCGGGCGCCACACCTCGCCGCAGTGCTCGTCGGCAACGACGGCGCCTCAGAAAATTACGTCGCCTTTAAGGTGAAAGACTGCGCCCAGGTAGGCTTCGAGTCGACGACTATTAGGCTACCCGATACGGTGTCCGAAGAAGACCTGCTCGCCAAGGTCGCCGAACTCAATGCAGACGACGGCATAGACGGATTTATTGTTCAGTTGCCCCTACCGAAACACATAGACGAGAACAAAATTATCCTTGCTATCGATGCTAAGAAAGACGTCGATGGCTTTAGTCCGGTCAGCGTCGGCAAGCTAAACCTTGGGCTACCGACCTACATCTCGGCAACGCCAAACGGCATTATGGAATTACTGGCGCGCTATAAAATCGAAACAGAAGGTAAACACTGTGTGGTGTTAGGCCGCAGCAATATTGTTGGCACACCGATGGCCGTGCTCATGTCGCGCAATACTAATCCAGGCAACGCAACGGTGACCATCGCTCATAGTCGAACCAAAAATCTAAAAGAGCTCTGCCTCAGCGCCGACATTCTCATTGTTGCGATCGGCAAAACCGAATTTGTCACTGCCGACATGGTGAAACAAGGCGCAGTTGTGATCGACGTAGGCCAAACTCGTGTGCCCGATGCCACTAAGAAGAACGGCTTTAGAAATGTTGGCGATGTCGACTTCGACAAGGTAAAAGACAAGTGTTCGTATATAACCTACGTGACAGGAGGCGTCGGCCCGATGACGCGCGCGTCGCTATTGCAAAACACATTAAAGGCGCATCAAGCCCGCTAAACCGAACCCAGATAGCTAACCGATACATCACTTTCAGAGAAATAATCATGTTTCAGTCTCTCAGTGCCCTACCCGCAGATCCTATTCTCCGCCTAGTCGCCGAATATCGCGCAGACACGAACCCAAACAAAATCGATTTAGGCATCGGCATTTACAAAGACGAGAATGGCGATACACCTGTCATGACCGCGGTAAAAAAAGCTGAGCAGCACATACTCACAACACAGATGAGTAAGAAATACGTAGGACCAACTGGTTCTCCCGAATACAACGAGGCGGTCGCCGAACTTCTTTTCGGAAAAACATTAAACACAAGCCTTGGTAAGCGCCGAGTCACCGTGCAGGCGCCCGGAGGGTGCGGCGGACTGAGACTAGCCGCGGAATTTTTAAAGCAGGCGAACGCCAATGCTACCGTGTGGGTGAGTGATCCGACGTGGGCAAACCATATTCCGCTAATGACCACCGCCGGCCTCAAAATTAGCAAATACCCTTACTACGACTACACCACGCACAGCGTCCGTTTCGATGAAATGCTCGACTGCCTCAAAACTGTGCCTAAGGGTGACATCGTTCTGCTCCACGGCTGCTGTCATAACCCCTGCGGCGCCGACCTCACTCTTGCTCAGTGGCAGGCGGTGCGCGACGTAGCCCTCGTACAGGGCTTCACTGTCTTTATTGACCTCGCCTATCAGGGCCTCGGCGATGGCCTCGAAGAGGACATGGTCGGCACACGCCTCATGGCTGAGTCCTTGCCAGAACTCGTCTTGGTAAGTTCGTGCTCAAAGAACTTTGGTCTCTACCGCGAGCGTACGGGCGCCATGACGTTGATTTGCGAAACCGACACGCAGACAGCGACTGCAACAACCTTAATCGCCGCCTCAGCGCGCGCCATGTACTCGATGCCACCCGATCACGGCGCCGAAGTCGTGCAGCTTATTCTCAACAACCCTGCCCTTCGCAGCGAGTGGGATGCTGAGCTCACAGGAATGCGCGATCGCATCAATGGTTTACGCGCAAAGCTGGTAGAACAAACGCGCAAGGCCGGCATCGACCGCGACTTTGGTTTTATTCAGAACGAGAAGGGGATGTTTTCTTTCTTAGGAGTCAATGTCGAGCAAGTACAGACGCTCGTGCGCGACTACAGCATCTATCTTGTCGACTCGAGCCGCATCAATGTCGCTGGAATAAACGACGCCAATGTTGAATACCTAGCCGACAGCCTCGCAGCTGTAATTAAAGCCTAGTTCGACATTGATTGCACAGGTCATTAAAAAAGGCCTGTGCAATCGCTTCGCCTCGCGCGATTACTTCCGCGTTTTAAGCGCCGGTGCAACGCTTGCCGCAAACTCTCTGAGCAGCGACTCAGTCGTCACCCAATCGATACACGCATCGGTAATCGATACGCCCGGTTTTAAGTCGGTCAGATCATCAGGTATCGGCTGATTGCCCGCCTCGAGATTACTCTCGAGCATCACCCCAATTATCGACTTATTGCCTTCGGCAATCTGCTCGGCAATATCGCGCAGCACCGGTATCTGATTTTGCGGATCCTTGCGAGAATTGCCGTGACTGCAGTCGATCATGAGATTATCAACCAACCCCGCCTTTTGCAGCTCGGTCTCGCAAGCCGCGACACTTTCGCGATCGTAATTGGGCTCTTTTCCGCCGCGCAGAATCACGTGGCAGTGAGGGTTACCGTCTGTGCGGAAATGCGCCACCTTGCCTTCGTCGGTAACACTGATAAAACTGTTATTAGCCGCCGCCGATCGGATCGCGTTGACTGCGACCGTGAGGCTGCCATCAATATTGTTCTTAAAACCTACTGCCGAAGAAATGCCGCTTGCAAGTTTACGGTGTGTCGGAGACTCCGTAGTGCGCGCGCCAACAGCTGTCCACGTAACGAGGTCTTGTAAATACTGCGGGGTGATCAGGTCTAGCGCTTCGATACCGATCGGTAAGCCAATGTCTGCGATGTCGAGCATAAGTCTGCGGCCGATTTTCAAGCCGTGATCGATACGATGGCTGCCGTCCAGATGAGGGTCATAGATCAGCCCTTCCCAGCCAACCGAGGTGCGCGGCTTCTCGAAATAGACGCGCATGACAATGAGTAGACTGCCTGCCAATTCATCGGCGATTGGCTTGAGCTTGCGCGCGTAGGCCAGCGCCTCTTCAGGATTATGTATCGAGCACGGCCCGACCACCACGATGAGACGCGGATCTTCACGATCCAATACGGCCTTCACAGCGCGATGCCCCGCAAGCACGGTCTCAAGCGCAGCACCCTCGAGTACCAGCTCTGCCTTGAGCTGCTGAGGCGTCACAAGCTCCTCGTGTCGAATGATGTGCAAGTCGTCTATTTCCTTAACGCGTTCAACCATGTTGGTATTCTCAATTTTTCGGCGAGGCGCAATTATGCGCGAACTCAACGGCGAACTCAAAGAGGCTAAGAATCGAAGTCTATCTTCCTCGGAGGCGCATACACTCCCCCTAGGCCAGTGTTTACAGTTGGAGGCGCATTCTGTACCTTTGCGCTGCTCGAATTCGGCATGTTCAGTGTCGACATCGCGGCGCTAATCTCACTGTCCTTAGCGGACAGAAAAGCCACCTAACAAGGAACCTTAGAATGCCTAAAGCCAGCGAACTGAAACGCGGAATGATCGTCGACATTGAAGGCATTCCCCATGTCGTTAGGCAATTCGAAAGCAAAAGCCCCTCCTCCCGCGGTGCAACCACCCTCTATAAAGTGCGCTTTAACAATCTCAAGACACGCCAGAAGCTCGACCTGTCACTGAAAGGTGATGACCATTTAAAAGAGGCCGACTGTCAGCGCGTCCGCGTTCAGTATTCTTACAAAGACGGCGAAAGTTTTGTTTTTATGAATCTTGAAGACTACAGCCAATACACGGTCGATGCCGATTCACTCGAAGGTCAGAGCGAGTATTTAGTCGAACAGCAAGAAGACATCGTCGCGCTATTAATGGATGGGTTGCTATTAGGTATCGAATTACCGCAGTCGGTAAACCTGGTCGTAGAGGACACCCCTCCGGCTGTAACAGGCTCGTCGGCCACCAATCGCAGCAAGACTGCGCGGCTGTCGACGGGGCTCGAGGTTCAGGTGCCCGAATACCTGTCAGTGGGCGAGACGATTAAGGTAAACACCGTCACTGGCAAATTCATGTCGCGCGCCTAAACGCTGTCACCCGCTGGCGCGCCGCAGCGCCAGCAGACTGCGAACACGCTCTCAACAAGCTCATGGCAATCGCCACACTCCCAGTCATCACTGTGCGCCGGCGCGCTGCGAATTTCTTTAATCAGGGCCTCTGCCGCGGCCGAATTACCCTCGCTTACCCACACCTCAGGCAACGATTCCAATACTGGTATTTCGCCGGTCGCACCAAACAGCGTCTCGTTACGCAGCTGGGCTGTGATGCCATGCTGGTCTAACACATTGCGAATATGCCATGCCTCAGCCGGGGTGTCCCCGATGTAAACCCGCCGAGTAAAGCGCGATGACATTAGCGGTAAACCTCGCGCCAACGTAGGCCCGCCGCAAACAAAATTCCAACATAGAGCGCTATGCCAACGCAGACTAAAATCGCCATTTCGAGAATCTGTTCGCCAACACTCCAGCTCAGCCATTGAGCCCATTCCCCTGCCCTAAAATAGAGAAACAGCCCCATGCAGGTATTCGCGAGCAACAGCCGCAGCCCCCAAACTCCCCAGCCGCCGGCGAAGCTAAACGCGCCCTCTCTAATTAGTCCGCGTAAGAGCAGCCCGGCATTCACGCAGGCGGCAATACTCGTGGCTGTTGCCAAACCTACATGGCCATAGCCCTGCCAATAAAAAACGACATTGAGCACCATGTTCACCGCCATTGCGATCACACCAATGCGCACGGGCGTTCGCGTGTCTTGTCGTGCATAAAAGCCCGGCGCGAAAATTTTGACTGACATAAAACCAAGCAGCCCCAAAGCATAAGCCTGGAGACTAGCCGATGCTTGCTGCACATCGACTACAGTAAAGTTTTCATTAAAAAACAGCGTAATAAGCAGCGGTTTTGCGAGTAATACCAAGGCTAGCGTTGCAGGCAATGCAACAAGGAAAACAAGCCGCAGCGCCCAATCGATAGTGTCACTAAACTGCTCTGGAGACTTGTCAGCGTGGGAGCGTGAAAGGCTTGGCAGCACCACAATCGCGAGAGCGACACCGAATATACCGAGTGGTAACTCCATCAAGCGGTCCGAAAAATACAACCACGAGACGCTGCCTGTAACCAGCAGCGACGCAATAAATGAGTCGAGCAACAAATTGATCTGATTGACCGATACACCAAAAAGCGCAGGTAGCATCAGTTTTTTGATCCGCGCAACACCCTGGTGACCCGGGCTATGCTTGGGGACCGGCAAAAGGCGCATCTGCAGCAAAAACGGCAACTGAAATAGGAGCTGCGCGATGCCTGCGATGAGCACGCCCCACGCGAGCGCCAGTTCTGGCGTATGCAGGTAAGGTGCGAGCAAAAAGGCACTGCCAATCAAGCAAATATTGAGAAGCGCAGGCGTTACTGCGGGCGCCGCGAAGCGCCCGTAACTATTGAGTACCGCACCGCAAAGGGCGGTTAGCGAAATCAGCAGAAGGTAGGGAAAGGTTATTCGCAGCATCTCCACAAACAGGTCGAACTTCGCAGGGTTGTCTGTGAATCCGTAGGCAATTGGTACAGCGATGAGGGGCGCAGCAACCATGACCACAACACTAATCACCGTCAGCAGCCCACCCAGGCTCGCAGCGACCGCCGCGATTAGCTCACGGACATCATCGTGACTCCTTAGGCTGCGGTATTCGGAGAGCACCGGCACAAAGGCCTGATTGAACGCGCCCTCGGCAAAAAGTCTGCGCAGGAAATTGGGAATTTTATTGGCGAGGAAAAAGACATCCGAGGCATCACTTGCACCAAACAAGCGCGCGATAACGATATCACGCGCCAGACCGAGAAAGCGCGAGACGAGAGTCATCGACCCGGTGATGCCGCTTGCTCCGAGAAGGCTTGGCTCCTTATCCGGAGGCCTTTCGACATTGCCCTGCTGCGGGGAGGCCTGTTCTTGGTTGTGTGTCATGTGTCGGTATTTTCTCTGGGCAGACGCCATCTGCGGTCCGCTGCGAGGACATTGGGCTGAGCTTGCCAAGCTTATCGGATCGAGTTGGTGATAACTACAGCGATTTCGTGACGATTCAATAGCCTAAATAGGCGCAACTCTGCCTCAAATCGCAAGCGGCGCGGCCGGCGCACCGCGAGCAACGCTTGACAATAAGCCCCCTAGGCGGCATAGTGTCGCGCTCTTAAATTAGGGCGTCGTTCAACCAGATCGACCCTAAGGTTAGGCGCTGATTGCGAGCTTATTTTGGCTTCGCTTGGAAAGTGTCCCGACAGAAACCAGACACAAAAAACTCGCTACATAAATATTTTCTGAAGTTAAAACAGATACTTGAAAAACCAAGGAGTCACAATTGGCTAATTCAGCACAAGCCCGTAAGCGCGCTAAGCAAAGCGAAGTCCGTCGCCGTCACAACGCGTCATTCCGTTCAATGGTTCGTACTTACATTAAGAAAGTCGACGCAGCCATCATCGGAGGCGACCACGCAGCAGCAACAACCGCTTACAACACGGCAGTGCCTGTACTCGATCGCATGGCCGACCGTGGCATCATCCATAAGAACAAGGCCGCTCGCCACAAGAGCCGTCTGAATACTGCTATTAAGGCGCTTCAAGCCTAATAAACGTCACAGCCCCTGTATTAGGGTCTCGTGGTTAAGGCAGTAAAAACGAAGAAGCCGGCGCTAAGCCGGCTTTTTTGTTGTCTCGATTTTTATCCTGACGTATCCGCAGCTAAGTGTGCAGGTTAGTTGCCGCGGCCGGAACTGACCGCCGTGAACGCTAAGTTTCGGAGAGAATCAGGTTATCACGATGAATAATTTCATCGTCTCCTGCATACCCCAACAGCTCGACAATCCTCTCGCTGCTCTTCCCCATCAGTCTTTCGACCTCGGCGGCGCTGTAGTTGCTGAGACCGCGCGCCACTTCCCGGCCTTCTCCATCTAAACAAACGATCACTTCGCCGCGATTAAAGGCACCAGCCACCCCGACGATTCCCACGGCGAGAAGGCTTTTGCCCGCCTCCTTGAGAACACGCACAGCACCTGCATCGAGAACGACCTCTCCCTGCGTACTTAGCTGACTTGCCAACCATTGCTTGCGTGCGCCCACAGGCTCACTGTCGGCTTCCAGAAGCGTTCCTAAATCTTCGCCGCGACTTAGTCTGCCTAAAATCTCGGCTTCGCGGCCATTAGCGATAATGGTGTTAGTGCCCGAACGTGCCGCGAGCCGTGCCGCAGAGAGCTTAGTGCGCATTCCTCCGCGCCCCAAGCTGCCGCCGCCGCCTGCCATCGCCGTAAGACTTGGATCAAGTGCAGAGCCAACAGAGATAAGCTGGGCGCTTTTGTCGAATCGAGGATCGGCGCTATAGAGGCCGTCCTGATCTGTTAGCAAGACCATGGCATCGGCATTAATAAGATTCGCCACCAAGCCTGCGAGTGTGTCGTTGTCGCCTAGGCAAATTTCGGCGGTCGCTACCGTGTCGTTTTCGTTGACGACCGGCACCACACCCAGATCAAGCAGGGTGGTTAGCGTCGAGCGTGCATTGAGATACCGCGTGCGGTCTGAGAGGTCTTCGTGGGTAAGTAAAATCTGCGCCGCACGCACGTCATGACGGTTGAAACAGCTTTCGTAGGCCTGAATCAACCCCATCTGACCTACTGCAGCGGCCGCCTGCTGCAAATTGACCTGAGTTGGTCGTTTGCTAAGACCAAGGCGCGAAACACCCTCTGCGACCGCGCCTGAGGACACCAGTACCACCTGAATACCTTGCGCTCGCATAGCCACGAGCTGCTCGGCCCAGGTTTCGATCGCTGCGAGATCTAGCCCGCGCCCGTCGTTTGTTACCAAGGAGCTGCCAACTTTCACGACCCAACGTTTCGCCTGGCGTATCTTGTCTCTCATTAAAGGTCTCTCTTCGCCGCAGCCAAGGTCACTATCAGGCGCTCATAAAACAACCTGCTAGTCTTCGTCATCCCAATCGTCCCAGTCGTCATCGAAATCATCTAAATCAGCATCGGCTTGCTCGCGCAACGCACGTCGTGCCGCTTTGCTACTTTCGATGGTACGGCGAATTTCGAATGCCATTTCGGCCTCGAGTGCCTGCTGCGCCTCGGCATACTCTTCATCGTTAAGCAGCTTTTCTCGATGCAGGATTATTTCATCCATCAGTGCATTACACAGCTCATCGCAGCCATGGCCGTTAATGCCGGAAATCTCGTAAATCTTCCCTTCCCAGCTTAGCGCCTCGCGTATTCTCGTCTTTATCTCTGCCAGAGCTTCAGGCTCGATAATGTCGATTTTATTCAGTACCAGCCAACGGTCTTTCGCCGCGAGCGTTGGGCTAAACTTAGCGAGCTCGGCCGCAATTTTTACCGCAGTCTCCACGGGGTCTTCCTGATCCATCGGCAGCACATCAACGAGATGCAGCAGCAGACGCGTGCGCGAGAGATGCTTAAGGAATCTAAAGCCCAGCCCTGCTCCTTCGGAGGCACCTTCTATTAAGCCAGGTATATCGGCCATCACGAAGCTACGCTCCATACCCAGACTCACAACGCCGAGATTGGGTACAAGCGTCGTAAACGGGTAATTGGCAACCTTCGGTGTCGCCGCAGAGACAGCACGAATGAGCGTCGACTTACCCGCGTTGGGCAGCCCCAAAAGCCCCACATCGGCGACAAGACGCAGCTGCAATTGCAGCTTACGCACCTCACCAGGCGTACCCTTGGTCGTTTTGCGTGGCGCGCGGTTCGTGCTCGACTTGAATCGTGTGTTGCCCAAACCGTGAAAGCCGCCCTTCGCAACCATAACCGGCTCATCTGCAAGCTTAAGATCAGCAATAAGCTCTTCGGTATCAACATCGATAACAGTCGTGCCAACAGGCACTTTCACAATCAGGTCATCGCCGCCGCGACCTGTGCAGTTGCGGCTCTGACCAGCTTGGCCAGCCTGCGCGCGGTAACGAGGCTGAAAGCGGAAGTCTACAAGCGTATTCAAGCTTGCGTCTGCCTGCAGGAACACGCTGCCACCGTGGCCGCCATCGCCACCGTCGGGCCCGCCCCGCTCTATATATTTTTCGCGCCTAAAACTCAGCGCGCCACTGCCGCCGCGTCCAGCCTCAGCTACGATTTCTGCTTCATCTACGAATTTCATTTTTTCGCCCGATACAAAAAAGCCCCGTCCGGTGACGAGGCTCTTTAGGTTATCTCGCTTAGTCCGCTAGGACTGCGAAATCTTAAACCGCTTCGATAGTAACGAATTTGCGGTTATGTGGTCCTTTCACTATGAACTTGACCACGCCGTCAGCCTTCGCGAAGAGCGTGTGGTCTTTACCACAACCTACGTTCTCTCCTGGATGGAAACGTGTACCGCGCTGACGCACGATAATGTTACCAGCACGGGCTGCTTGGCCGCCGAAGAGCTTCACGCCGAGGCGTTTGGATATGGAATCGCGGCCGTTATTAGTACTACCGCCTGCTTTCTTATGCGCCATGACTTAACTCCTACTTAACCTTTAATACCAGTGATCTTCACTTCCGTGAACCACTGCCTGTGTCCCTGCTGCTTGCGGAAATGCTTGCGGCGGTTGAACTTGATGATCTGAACTTTCTTCGCACGGCCTTGCGCGAGAACCTCAGCAGTAACCTGCCCGCCTTCGACATAGGGTGCGCCAATCTTTACAGATTCGCCTTCGCCTACCATCAGAACCTTGTCGAACTGAATGACTTCGCCTGTGGCGACTTCCAGTTTTTCAAGCTTCAGCGTTTCGCCTTCCTTGACCCTGTGCTGCTTTCCGCCACTAACTATTACCGCGTACATATTACTCTCCGAAACCGCTACGAATGGACATTGGACCCATTCCATATAGGGGCGGGGATTTTACGGAAATGTAGGGGTGTAGGCAAGAGGTAAACGCGCGAAAAGCGCTTACTTCGCAAAAAAACCTCAGATCCAACAATGACGCGGGTTTTGCCACCCCCACGCAGACCACCGAAACTTGACAGGAACCGGCCCTCTCCCTAGCATGCAGCGCTCGAATTGAGGTCTAGGAACCCGAGAACTCGCATGTATCAAGCCATACGCAATGCAGTAAATGACGACATGGACGCGGTCGACCACTATATCGTCGAACAGCTTCATTCGCAGGTTCCACTCGTCGAAAATATTGGCCATTACATCGTCGATGCAGGCGGCAAGCGCCTTCGCCCCATTTTGGTGTTGCTAGCCGCACGTTGCTGCGGCTCCGAGACCCCTGCGCCTATTGCTCTCGCCTCTGTCATCGAATTTATCCATACAGCGACTCTGCTCCACGACGACGTAGTCGATATGTCGTCACTGCGGCGCGGCAGACCCACGGTTAACGCCGAGTGGAACAATCCTTCGAGCGTCTTGGTGGGCGACTTCATCTATTCCCGCGCCTTCCAGCTACTCGTCAGTATCGGCGATATGCGCATAATGGAAATTATGGCAGACACAACGAACAAAATCGCCGAAGGCGAAGTCCTTCAGCTGATAAACAAACACAACCCTGCGTCGACCGAGCAAAGCTATATGCAGGTCATCCATAACAAGACTGCAATTTTGTTCGAAGCGGCAGCTCACTGTGGTGCTATTTTGGCGAACGCCGATGCCGCGACACAGGATGCGCTGAGACTTTTTGGCCTGCATATAGGCACCGCCTTTCAGCTTATCGACGACGCACTCGACTATGACGGCGATGCGGTAAGCCTCGGCAAAAATGTCGGCGACGATCTCGCCGAGGGCAAGCCAACATTGCCTCTTATCCACGCCATGACCCAATGCAGCGAATCCGAAACCAAACTCATCCGCGAGTGTCTGAGCAATAAGACGCCCCTCCTCCCCGATACGCTCGCGCAAGTGATCAGCATAATTCGCGAATCAGGGTCTTTAGAGTACACGCGTGCGAAAGCACAAGAACAAGCCACCCTCGCACTCAGCAAGCTCAGCCTGCTGCCTCCTTCTGTCTATCGCGACGCCCTGCATACCCTTGCAGAATTCTCTGTCGCTCGTAACGTTTAGTCAGCGAAAGCCGGTCGTAAAGCCTTAACAACAGACGCGCCGAGTCGTCATTCCGTGTGCGCTGCGCCCCCTAGCCCATGCCCATCGATCATGTTATAAACGCCCGATGTCTCGCGTACTGAGACGCCGAGTTACTTGACGCCTAAACTTCTGCGACGCGCAGTATACGGAGAACATTCTTTTGATCGATTTAGCGAACCGTCCCCTACCAGAACCAATTATGGAAACTATCGAAAATGTTCGAGAGTTTGAAAAGACGCCTCTCTATGAGCAGTTTCCATTTACGAACAGCTACGAATTATTGATGAATGCCGCGCAACAATTCGGCGACGGCCATGCGCTAGAATTCTTACTCCAAGGGCTCCCTGAAGAGAAAGAGCAATCGACAACGTATCGGGAGCTAGGCGAACAGGTTACTCGCACAGCCAATTTACTCTATTCGCTTGGCATCAACACTGCCGACTCTGTCTCGATCATTTTACCCGTGCTGCCACAAACTCATTTTGCAATTTGGGGCGCTCAGGCCGCAGGCATTTCTAATCCGATAAACCCAATGCTCGAAGCAGAGCACATGGCTGAAATAATCTCGGCAGCAAACTCAAAAGTGATTATTTGTCTCGGTAAATCACCCGCAACCGACATTTGGGAAAAAGCGATCGCCGCAGCGGCACTAACCGATTCAGTCACAACTATTATCGCAGTCAATGCGGCAGGCATGTGCGATCCGTCGGCGACGTTGCCCGAAGGCTCAACGCTTACCCTCTACGATTTCGACAATGCTATCGCTGCGATGAGCGCCGAAAAATTGGATTCCGGACGCGACTTTGAAGCGAGCGAAATTGCGGCTTACTTCCATACTGGCGGCACGACAGGCCGCCCGAAGCTCGCTCAATTGACACATGGAAACATGGCATTCGTCGGCCAGTTGATGCAAGTTTATACCGCTCATATGGAACACCACACCGTACTTTGCGGCCTCCCGCTTTTCCATATCTACGGTTGTATTATTCAGGGTATCGCCTCGTTCGCTGTGGGCTATCGTATATTTTTGATGACTCCCTCTGGTTTCCGCTCGCCAACCGCGATGCCGAATATTTGGAAGTTAATCGAACGCTTCAAGGTCAAACAAATTTCCGCCGTGCCGACTGTTTTAATGGCTCTATCGGAAATTCCAGTGGGCGATGCAGATATATCGAGCCTTACCAACTTAAATTCTGGCGCAGCCCCACTCTCGCGCCCATTCGAACTCAGCTTCGAAGAACGATTTAATGTCGAAATTGGCAACGGCTATGGCATGACAGAGACAACATCAGTCATCAGTCGAGCGCCCATTGATCAGCCTCCTGGAAGCGTGGGTATGCGTACACCCTATGGCGGCATACGTATAGTCCAGCTCGACGGCGCAACCGTCACTAAAAATTGTGAAATAGGTGATAGCGGAGCGATTTTGGTCAAGGGACCACAGGTTTTCGCTGGCTACAAAGTAGAGGCCGACAATAGAAATGCGTGGGTCGAAGATGGCTGGTTTAACACAGGTGATCTCGGCTATTTAGACGAAAACGATTGCTTATTCCTGTCGGGCCGCGCGAAAGACCTCATAATAAGAAGCGGGCATAACATCGACCCAGAACTAATCGAAGAACCGATCAACTCTCATACCGACGTCGTCACCTCGGTGGCTATCGGCTTGCCCGATGCTTATACCGGTGAGCTGCCTATGGCTTATGTCGTGCTCACCCAAGGGAGTTCGCTTACTGAGCAGGAACTTATCGATTACGCCGCCGGACTCATCTCAGAGCGCGCAGCAATCCCGAAGCGCATCGACTTCTTACAAGAAATGCCGCTTACTGCGGTTGGCAAGATTTTCAGGCCCGCTCTGCGACAAAAGATAGGCGAAGAGGTCGTTGCTGGACTGCTGGCAGGCGCTAACATAGCCGCCGAGATAAGCAGCGAAAACGAAAAGAAACGCGGTCTAGTAATCAAAGTTGTCGCCCACGACAAATCCCAAATCGATGCGATTAACGATCTCGTGAAAAGCTATATTTTCTCGACCGACGTCAGCTAGCCAAAACGCTTAGTGGGCAAAAATGATGCGAAGGCCTCCTCCAGCGCCTTCGGCATCGCCGCTCTCGCGCTCTAACACTCTGAGGCGAGAGTTGCTCGGCCGGTAAATCTCCTCGTTCAGCAGCACTAACTCTTCTGCCTCGCGGCTCAATTTCCTGGCTGCGACGAGATCACCCTGTTCAAAATAAATTCGTCCTAGCGCCACATAGAAATCAGGTTCTTCTTCTTTTAGCGCGAGCGCGCGCTCAAACGCTTTCCGTGCAAGCGCGAGATCGCCCTCTCCGTAAGCAACATGGCCCTGTGCGTAATGATAGTAAGGATTCATCGCATTAAACCGCTCGATAGCTAATTCATAGGCGCGCGCACGACGAGTATCACCTTGCGCATGATAAAACTTCGCGAGGTTGGCAATAGCAGTGGCACTGTTCCCATCGAGCTCGAAGGCCGTCCGATAGCTGTATTGCGCGAGCGCCCGGTCACCGACTCTGTTAAAAGCCGCGCCTACATTGTTCCACGCGATGGCGTTTTCGGGATCTAAGAACAGCGCATTTTTGAAATAGGCGATCGCACCCTCGTAATTGTGCGCAACCAATGCCTCGACTCCGAGATTATTAAAATAGAGCGCTCGCGCTTGTGTATCGCTGATTACTTTAGAGGTGAGTTGCTGCAACGCAATCTCAGGGGTGAAATCGGCGACGTAACGATTAGTCTGATCGAACCGCCCCGTTGCATTAATGTGCTGACTTAACACTAAAAGCCCGCCTCGCTTATCCCAACTTGGCTGCACATCGACGCGTTGAAACCTCGCTTCGATGCCTAAGTGTCTTGCCATGGCAACGTAAAGATTCATCGCGGATAGGCAGTTGCCGCTGCGCGCGTTATACAGCTCCATCGCGGTGTGTGTTTTCTCGGCTGAGTAGATTATGCCTAGGTTCGCTTCGTCGTAGAGGAAGTCTTGCAGGAGCTCTACGCGCTTGCGCTCATCGCGGACATAGCCAATATAGCTATCCAATTGCCCTTTGAGCTCGTCGCTCAAAAACAGAGGATCGATATCGGCGAACGCGTCACTGGTTTGATCCAGAACCCGCGCTTGCAACTCATTGTCGTGAAGAAACTCGCTCTCCAAGTCGATAGAAGTACAGCGAGTGAGCATGAGGACTAACACAACAGAAAAACGTAACGTCTTCATAATGCACGCTCCTTAAATCAGGCAGTAATTCAACCCAACTCCAGAGTAGACCTTTCGCGCATATTTTTCCATGCAGTGAAATTGACGGGCACAAAAAAGGGGCTTGCACCCCTTTTTCTTAAACCCCAATGAGCGTTCGACTCCCAGAGTATTCCGCGTAACGTAGTTTACATGCCTGGATAATTAGGACCACCGGCACCTTCTGGCACAACCCAATGGATGTTTTGCGAGGGGTCTTTAATATCGCATGTTTTACAGTGAACGCAGTTTTGCGAATTAATCTGAAAACGCTTCGAACCATCGGCTTCGTCTATCACCTCATAAACACCGGCCGGACAGTAGCGTTGAGCGGGCTCGTCAAATTTCGGTAGGTTAACGCCTATCGGAATGGAGGCATCTTTGAGCTGTAGATGACACGGCTGGTCTTCGGCGTGATTAGTATTCGACAAGAAAACAGACGAGAGTTTGTCGAATGATATTTTGCCATCGGGCTTCGGATAATCGATTTTTGGCGCCGACGCGGCGGGCACGAGTTGCGCGTAGTCATGTGTCTTGTCGTGAATCGTGACCGGCGACTTACCGAACAAGATATTTTGCTCAATAAACGTTAGCGCACTGCCTATCCAGAAACCGAATTTATGGAAGCCCGAGCTAAAGTTACGCGTCTTATGTAACTCTTCATAGAGGTCGGACTGTTTGAATCGCTCGCTGTAGTCTATTAACTCGCGGGCTGGGGCCTCGCCCTCTGCAGCCTGCGTCAACGCAGCATAGAGCGATTCCGCGGCAAGCATGCCCGACTTCATCGCTGTATGACTGCCCTTGATTTTGGCAGCATTGAGCGTGCCAGCGTCACAGCCTATAAGCAGGCCGCCAGGAAAGGTCATTTTAGGCAAAGAGTTTAAGCCGCCCTTAATCAGCGCTCGCGCTCCGTAGCTGATGCGTTTGCCGCCTTGAAGCGTCTTCTCGATAACCGGATGATGCTTAAACTTCTGAAATTCATCGAAGGGGCTAATGTGGGGGTTTTTATAGCCCAAGTCTACGATAAGCCCCAGAGAGACTTTGTTATCTTCGACATGGTAGAGGAAGCCGCCGCTAGTTCCGGCATAGCTCGCACCTATCATCGGATAGCCCGCGGTATGCACGACTAACCCTTGCTGATGATTCTCAGCGGGGATTTCCCATACTTCTTTGAGGCCGATACCGTAGTGCTGCGGATCGCTGTCTTTGTCGAGCGCATATTTGGCAATGATCTCCTTGCCTAGGTGCCCGCGGCACCCTTCTGCAAGGATTGTGTATTTGGCATGAAACTCGAAACCTGGTTCGAAAGACGGCTTGTGTTCGCCATCGGCAGCGACGCCCATATCACCGGTTGCCACGCCCTTTACGCTGCCATCATCGTGGTACAAAATCTCAGCAGCGGCGAAGCCTGGGAAAATTTCAGCGCCGAGTTCCATCGCCTGCTCGCCTAACCACGCACACAGGTTCCCCAGCGAGATAATGTAATTGCCTTCGTTATGCATCGGCTTAGGCACTAATAAGTCAGGGAACTTAATTGCCGATTTCGCACTTGGGAGATAGTAGACATTATCGCCAGTAACGGCCGTGTTGAGTGGAGCACCCTTCTCTTTCCAATCGGGAAACAGCTCATTAAGTGCCGAAGGCTCAAATACCGCACCGGAGAGGATATGTGCACCCACCTCCGAGCCCTTTTCGAGAACGCACACCGAGATCTCTTTACCTTCGGCTTTCGCCATTTGTAGCAGCCGACAGGCAGTCGAGAGGCCAGCAGGCCCAGCGCCGACTATTACTACATCGACTTCCATAGATTCGCGTTGCATGCATTTCCCCTTTCGATTCGATTATGTGGCGCACAGTGAGCGCCGAAAAACCTTAACGGGTTTATACGGACTAACAGCGCGCGACAGACCATGTATTATCGCCAATTACTCGCTGTAGCGCAAAAATCATCGACATCATTCTGTGAGTAATCGCCCGAGCGCATAGCCTTCGAGATATTTTCTAAAGTTATCGGGCCGAGTATCGCTAAAATCCCTAATAGGCCCGTTTCCCGCTTTAACTAAGCTCTGTTTGCCAGCGAATACACACAATTTGTCACAGCGATGCCAGATTGGCGCGCCTATACTGCGCTGAGTTTAAGAGTATTCAAGCGGCAGCGCTGAATCTCTGGCAATTTTAACGCGCCATTAAGTCACAAAACGTAACTCATACAATCTGCCCGCTGCGTCTTAGCGTTACCGAGGTAGCCAAGTTTTCTCGGAGAAATTCCATGAAGCGGCGCCTCGCCTCCTTCTTTACCATTCTTGCTCTGTCTCCCTCTTTAGGATTATCGCAAAATCCTGAGAGCCCCACTGAGACAGCGCCGGAGCCTGCCTCGGTAGACGACCTAAGCGTTGTCTACGAAGCGGCTTATTTCGACCAATTCCAGCCGGTATCGGTTAACGACATGGTCAGCCGTATTCCGGGAATAGGCCTGGCGCTCGGCGGTGGTGGCGGTGGCGGAGGTCGCGGGCTTGGTGGTGGCGCAGGCGAAATCCTAATCAATGGCCAGCGCATCACAGGCAAAAGCAATGAGGGTCGAAGCCAGCTAAGCCGAATCAGCGCCGATGACGTCGATTATATTGAAATTATTCGCGGCACTTCAGAGGAAATTGATGTTCGCGGCGGCGGACAGGTCGTCAATATCGTCCTTCGCGCTGCCCAGTCTAGATCAAGCATCGCCGCAGAAATCAGCACTGACCGCATGCAGGATAGCAAACTCGCCCCCGGAGCACGGCTCTCCTACTCTGGACAAAACGGCAATCTTAACTACTTATTTCATATTCAGAGCGACCCCAATTACGTCAATCAGGTTATCCGTGAATCGAGCTTCGACCCTGAGGGTGTTGCAACTGAGAGACGATTAGAAGAAAGCACCCGCGACCAGACCAACTATGAAACCAGCGTCAATCTAGGCTATCAATTCGAGAAATCGATGGTGCAGTTGAACGCGCTCTATGGCCAAACCGCTCCTCCAACGGACATAACCCGAGGCATCATTGGACTCGCTGAAGACAATCCGAGCGTAAACCTCGAACGCGAAGCTAACCAAGGGCGAAGAGATAATTGGGAACTCGGGGGCGACTACGAATACTCCTTCGACAACCGATCCAAATTTCGATTCTTGTTCATCGTTAACGATCGCGATTTCGATTTCACCCGCGAACGTTTTCAGGTGGGAAGCGACGAAGAAACCAAAGACCTTTTCCTCTTTTCTGCCGCGCGCGATCGAGAACGCATAGCACGAAGCTCATACACGTTTAATTTGCTTGCAGGTCAAGCGATTGAAGCTGGCGTTGAGATCGCTCAGACAATTCGCGATTCTGAAATCCGCCTGGGCAACAACGATGAGGGTGGCGAACCGTCCGCAGCACACGGGGGACTTTTCCCTGTTGACGTCGACAATGCCCTCTCCTCAGTTGAAGAGATCCGCAGCGAGTACTTTGCCATACACAATTGGCAGTTAACCGACTCGATGTCACTAGAAACCGCTTTGGTTTATGAATCATCCGAGATTACGCAGTCTGGCGATGTGGGCAATTCCCGCAGCTTTGGCTTTTTTAAGCCGCGGGTCGACTATCGTTATAACCTTACCGAATCGCTCCAGTTTCGCGCCACTGCCGAAAAGACAGTTTCACAACTGAGTTTTTCTGATTTTAGCGCGACAACAGACAATTCAGATGATGATCAAGATACTATCGCCGGCAATCCAAATATTAGACAAGAACAGACATGGCGTTACGACCTCAATTTGGAATATCGCCTACCAAACAATATCGGTGTGCTTAACTCAAAATTTTATTACCGCGATGTGAGCGACGTGATAGATCGCATCGATGTGTCGCCGTCGCCGGACAATCTCCAATCGGCACGCGGAAACATTGGTGATGGCACGCGCTATGGCCTTAACTTAGATGCGAGCACCCAGCTTTCTTATCTAGGGTTACCCAACGCGCTCTTCACTGTGCGTCTTGGCATCAACGAATCCGAACTACTGGACCCCTTCTTAGGCATAGAGCGCCGATTTAGCTGGAGTCGTCGCTGGAATGGCCGCACCGAATTCCGTCACGACGTAAACAAATACAATCTTAGCTACGGGTTTAATTATTCGACCCAAGCACGTGAAGGCAGCAACTACGACCGTATTGATGTGTTCGACATCGAAAGAGAAATTCCGGATTACGACCTCAACCTCTTCTTCGAAAAGCGCGCCTTTGGCGGAGTTACCTTCCGGTTTGATATGCGAAACGCCAATGATCGAAACTTCTGCCGCGAGCGCACCCGCTTCGATGGTGCAACTGTCGATGGGATTGTCGAAGAAATCGAGAACTCATGCAGACAGCCGGGCGTGAGGTATTCACTTAAAATCAGAAATACTTTTTAAGCCCACACGCTTTGTTACTGCACAATTTTCGAGGGTCGCTCACTTGGTTTTCGTAAACACCATCATGTGTTGCCAAGGCAAGAAATCGAGGGTTTCTGTCCACTCAAGTCCGAAAACGCCCATTTCTTTGATCACTTGCTCTTGAGTCATCTTGTGCAAGGGGCGAATAGGCACTGAGGCGTCTTCGCCTCGATACTCGAGTAAGAAAATGCGGCCACCTGGCCGAAGCGCATTGTAGATGCCGTTAATCATCTCGAAAGGGTGTGAGAACTCATGGTAGGCATCGACCATAATTGCGGCGTCGATTGAGTTCATCGGAAGATTTGGGTTGTCTATTTCACCCTTCACTCCTTCGATATTCATTACGCCTTCTTTCGCCTTAGTAGCTTCTACGATGTCGAGCATTTCTTGCTGAATATCCACCGCTAGCACTTTGCCTTCTGGCACAAGCCTGGCAATTCGAAATGAAAAATAACCAGAGCCCGCGCCAATGTCCGCGACCACATGAGTGGGCTCAAGTTTCATATTGGCGACAACTTCATCCGGCATCTCTTCTTGAATGCGCCCCGGGCGATTGAGCCACCCCGCGGCTTGATGCCCCATAACGAATGAAATTTCGCGTCCCATATAAAATTTACCGATACCTGTCGTTCTGCGTGATTGATCTTCGATATAACCTGGATTTTCGGCCGCCAGTGTAGGCAACGTAATGATCAAGCTGAGCGCTGCACTACCGAGCGCAATCACTCCTCGTTTCACTGTCGAGGTCACTGAATAAACCATGTATCTTTCCTCAATGGGGATCGTTGACTGAGCGCCTACAATACTACAGCGCCGCGATCGGTGGCTACGCGTATGAGTATCGGCACGGGCTTTTCTGATGCCTTTCCTGTTACCTTTCCTATGCTAGACTCAGAATCTGAAATCAACTGAAAGCGAGCCGCTAGATAATGACACAAGTACTTAAAGGCATTCGCGTCCTAGACTTCGGGCGCTATATCGCAGGACCGTTCTGCGGCACACTCCTCGCCGACATGGGCGCAGAGGTGATTCGAATAGAGAAGGTAGATGGCAGCGAAGATCGCTACCTCGCGCCTATAAGCGACACCGATGACGGTGGCACGTTTATGCAACTGGCACGCAACAAGAAAGGCCTGACCCTCAACCCGATGAAGCCTGAAGGCCGCGAGATCGTCAGAAAATTGGTCGCCACTGCAGATGTTGTTATCGCGAATTTACCACCCGATACACTGGCAGCGATGGGGCTCGACTACGACAGTCTTAAGAGTGTGAAACCGGACATCATTCTTACCATGATTTCGGCGTTTGGCCGCGGCGGGCCGTATAGTAATCGTGTCGGGTTTGATGGCCTAGGCCAGGCGATGTCCGGCGCGATGTATCTGTCAGGCACGCCTGATCAACCGGTGAAAGCATGGCCCCCCTTCGTCGATTTCGGTACGGCAAGTTTCGCTGCATTCGGCACCATGGCAGCGCTATTCGAGCGCCAGAAAACCGGCCGCGGCCAAGTGGTTGAAGGCTCTCTATTCAACACGGCTTTGACGCTGATGAATGGCACGATAATCGAGCAGTCAGCATTGGGAGTTGATCGCGTCGCAAGCCTCAATCGTGGTCAGGGCGCAGCTCCGTCCGACACGTTTAAATGCAAGGATGGTTGGGTGTTAGTGCAGTCTGTGGGAGGCCCGCTGTTTAAACGCTGGGCAGATCTGATGGGCGAAAGTCATTGGCTCGAAGACGAGCGCTTTAAAGACGATATCAGCCGCGGCGACAACAGCGTGCTTGTGAGCGAGCGCATGGCTAAATGGTGTGCCGAGCGCACGTCTGCCGAGGCACTCGCTGCAATGGAGGAGGCGCGCCTCCCCGCAGGACCGGTGCTGTCGCCGCAGCAGGTGTTACAGGACCCGCATATTGCAGCGAAGGGACTATTCCAAGCGGTGGAATATCCAGGTCTCGAAAAGGCGGCTCCGCTTATGCGAACCCCTGTTGAACTCTCCGAGACTCCGGGCGAAATCCGCCACCGTGCGCCGACATTGGGCGAACATACCGATGAGATAATGCGCGAGCTAGGCTATTCGGACGCGGTGATTGCTGATCTGCATGAACAGCGCATCATCTGAAAAAGCAGAATAACCCCTAGTCTTAGGCTAGGGATTATTCGAACCGGGTGCTGATTGATTAATCGCCCCTTGCTGCTTTCGGCAGCGCGTAGACAATGACGCTACCGCTGCGAGGAGTTTCGTGGCCGGTTTGAAACGTCATCATCGCATTGCCCGAGTTAGTGGCAATGTACTGCGTGCCATCGACCTCGTAGGTAATCACGCCCCCCCCAATGGGCGCGCCGGTATAAATACTGTTAAGTACCTCGCCACTTGCCGCATTTAGCATCAATAGGTTGCCCGTAAGTTCGCCGCTTAATACCAAGCCCCCCGCCGTTGTCGTAACACCGGCTACCATCGGCGCGGGCGAATGGTAGCGCCAACGTATTTCTCCACTTTCTACGTCTACCGCAGTAAGCCATCCGCTCTGCTCGCTATCGGGAATCACTCCTCCTCCCATATACAATTGACCGGGCTTCACCTCGACCTGTTCTGCCGCCACAAACCGTGCGCAATAGTCTATGGAAGGCGTAACGACAATCCGCTCGCCTGGATGGTAGGCTGGCCCGCTCCACAAGACGCCCCCATAGACGCCAGGACAAGCAAACACGCCTTCCTGCGTGACCGGTACCTCTGCGTTGAGAATCGTCGTAATAGGCGTCTCATAGAGTGCCTCACGCGTATTTTTGTCCAGCGTCCTCAGAACGCCATCTTTGCCTACAGTCGCCACGAGATCGCGCGACACGTTATCCACTCCAGCCTTCAGTACGGGGCTCACCTGAGTCAGATCCCAGTCGTGGTCATCGTTAGGAACGATTGACTTATGCCACAGCAACTCGCCGCTGCGTGGATCAAGCGCAATAATATTGTTGGTGTAAAGATTATCGCCGGGACGCAGATACGCGGGTAAATCGGGTGCGGGGTTGGTTACTGCCGCATAGAGCTCACCCTTCTCCAGATCCATGCTTAGCGGGGTCCAGACGGCACCTCCACCTAATACGATATTGTCCGGGTTGCCCCATGTTGGCCCGCCGCCTGCAGCGGCTTCTGGCACAGTATGAAAACGCCACTGCTCCTCTCCATCAGCGAGAGAGAAGGCGCCAACCCAGCCTGAAATTGCGTTCTCGCTTCCCGCAGGGCCAATCAAAATTAGGTCTTCGAAAATCATTGGAGGCATGGTGAACGTTTCACCAAGCCAAGGGTCTGCGACCTGTCGCGCCCACAAAAGATTGCCGTTAGCAGAATCAATTGCGAGCAAATAGCCATCGTTGGTGCCGCGCACCACATAGCCCTCTTTTATCGCTACTCCCCTATTATTGCCCCAAACGGTGCGGTCTTTCGGTGTCCATGTGTATTCCCATTTGCGCTCGCAGGTCGCGGCATCAATGGCAGCCGTACGCGTCGAATTGGTAATATACATTACGCCTTCGTACACGATCGGACCGGTCTGCATAGTCGCAAAAGTTTCTAGCTGATACGCGCAGACCTGTTGTAAGTCGCCTACATTTGCAACGCTGATTTGATCGAGCCCGCTGTAGCGTGTGCCTTTGTAATTTTGATTGTGGTACAGCCAATCAGCATGATTAGTCTGCGCCGCTTTAAGATCAGCGAAACTAGGGCCGTGGCCCGTTGGCACAGTACCTGCCTCGCCTGTAATAAATGTCGACGCACTATCGAGGCCCTCATCGCCACGCGATAGCGGTATCATCGCCAGCGCATCGTAGTCGTCGGTAAGAAGCTCGGTACCCGGAAGCACATTATTACGCCCAAGCACATACGCCATTACGTCGATGTACTCAGCGTCGTTAAGGACCTCAAGCTGACGAGGCGGCATCGTGTTGCGAATGCGGTTATAGAGTTCGGCGACGTTAACGCCCTGCATTGAGTAGGATTTTCGGAACGTAACGCTGGCGAGAATCGGTGCTACACCCCCTTCGAGATTAGCGCCATGACAGCTTGCGCATTCGCGCTCGTAGAGCACCTGCCCGCGCTCGAACTGTTCTTCGGTAAACGTGCCACTTGCCATCGCTTCGGCGGCTGTGACGACTGTTGGCATAACTGCGCCGGCGAATACTGCTAACAAGGCTGCGGTGAAGGATTGTTTCATATTTTCTCTCGGCTACTTTTTCTTTTATTTTTAGTTTTAAGTTTCCGGCTTTTCGGTTTCGTTTTCCCTAACGCCGCGCGAATAATTGTTGCTCGCACAAGCCAACTCGAGTTTGGAGTATCAATGCAACTGGAGGGCATGTCCAGACCAGCAATAGAACGCTCGTAGCACACTTAGCTCATGCGAACAGAGTGGAAAATAGCTGATGGTCACAACCCCTTCTCCACACCATCAAAGCCCCTTCAAAGCCCTTTCAAAGCCCCGCCAAAAACTCAAGCAACGCAGCGTTAGTCGCCTCTGGCGCCTCCTGCTGCACCCAATGACCGATTCCTGGTAGCAAGACAACTCCACGCAAATCTGTCGCTATGCGCGCCATAGCGCCCTGAAGACGCTCTTGCGTTGCATGACCGATGACCATGTCTTCACTACCCGCGAGGAATAACGTTGGCATTTTAATCGTGTCCCGCCCAATACTTTCTGTCAGCTCCCAGTTGCGCTGAAAATTGCGATAGTAGTTGATACCTCCGCGGAAACCCGCGTGCCTAAACTCCCCCACCACATACTCTAGGTCTTCCTCGGTCAGCCAATCGGGCAAGCCTTTCGCAGCGCCCAGACGTCCTATCCAACCACCTGCCGCAGCCTTCGGATCGGTGATTTCCCGCGGCTCACGCTCGCTGTCGGGCGAGAGGTAGAGACGACTTAACAGCCCCCGAGGATCGGCATCATATTCTGCCTCTGCAACACCACCCGGTTCGTTGTGGTACAGGATGTAATAGAAGTTATCGCCATAGGCTTCGCGCCAATCGACCATCGGCGAGCGTTCCGGCCTTCCTCCATACGGGACACTCATTGCCACAAGTGCATTAAAGCGATCGGGGTGGAGAAGCGCTGTCTGCCAAGCCACAATCGAGCCCCAGTCGTGACCTACCATAACCGCCTTTTCCTCGCCAAGCGCATCGAGCAGACCAATCAGATCTGCGGCGATCGTCACGATGTCATACTCCTCTGCAGACGCCGGCGCAGAGGTACTGCCATAGCCGCGCATATCTGGGGCGACAACTCGGTAGCCCGCGCTAGAAAGTGCGACGATCTGATGCCGCCAACTGTACCAAGACTCCGGCCAGCCATGAACGAGCAGCACCAAAGGGCCTGCGCTCCCTGCCTCAGCAATGCGCATTGAGATGCCATTGGTTTCGATCATTCTGAAACTTACCCCTGCGATGGGTGAATTCATTCGCACGTCGATTCCCTCTCTACTTAATTGTTTATCCAGTGGTGCTGTTATCTGACCTTGCGCAACCACACAGAGGAGCATCATCACAGCCATCGTCGTTGCCCTTGCTGTTTTTCCTGCAATCCAACCTTTGCTCATGGTTCCCCCTATCTTTCGAATCTCTTCTTTGCAAAAAGAATAATTTAGGCGCCTGGACCGCAGTCTAAGCAGCCCTCCACCGGCACCGGCCCCATACGCAGTTCTCTATTAAGCTGTCTCAGCGCTGTGCGTACCCCTTCTTCGATGACCGGATGATAGAACGGACTATCGAGCATCTGCTGTACAGTTAATCGGTGCTGCACCGACCAGCTGAGCAGATGGCCCAGGTGCTCGGCAGCCGGACCTATCATCTCAGCGCCCAGAAACACGCCGGTGCCTTGCTCGCCATAGACTCGCAGAATACCTTTATTTTTGCCAATCACGCGAGAACGCCCTTGATCTTCGAAGCTCACCTGCCCCACCGCAAATGAAGTTGTGGAATTGTCGAGTTCGCTAAAGCGCGCACCCACAAGCGCAATCTGCGGATCGGTAAATACTACCGAAAGCGGTGCTCGGCGAGGACGCGCGCGGATCACAGGAAAGGAGCCGGCATTATCCCCCGCGATGCGCCCATCATCTGCAGCTTCGTGTAGCAGTGGATGGGCATTGCTTACATCGCCGGCTATAAATAAAGGCTTGTCTTCAATCTGCCCTGTCGCCTCATTGAACGCAGGCATGCCGCGCTCGTTTAAGGTGACCCCCGCCTCGTTTAAATTAAGCTCGTCGAGATTTGATCGGCGCCCTGTGGCGGCGAGCAAACACGCAAACTCCGCCACTTTTTGCTCGCCCTTTTCTGAATAGGTCACGCGGACGCCCTGCTCGGTGCGTTCGGCCGAATCGACCCTAGCGTCGGCCGAAACATTAAGCTCTGCCTCGAATATTTTCTTCGCCTCGGCATTGATAAACGGATCGCTAATCGGTCCGAATTTATTGCCAACACCAAACAAATGCACCCGCACACCGAGGCGCGACAGCGCCTGCGAAATTTCTAATCCAATAACACCTGTGCCGACAACGGCAATCGATTCAGGCAAGGTATCCCAAGCAAAGACATCATCGTTAATCAGGAGCCGATCTCCAAGCGCATACCACGGCGTGGGGATCGCAGGCCTTGTACCCGCCGCTATTACAATTCTCTGAGCAATAACACGCACGCCGCCATCGACCATTAATTCGTTGGGGCCGACGAACTTCGCCTTACCCCAGAGTTTATGTTCGGCTGGCCAGTCGTCGACAGCCTCTTCTACGAAACCAACAAACCGATCGCGCTCAGCTTTGACTCGTGCCATAACCCGCGCGCCATCGACAGTCGACGAGCTAACATCAATACCGAATTTTCCAGCTTCACCAATCTGGTGATTTACCTCGGCCGCGGCGATCAGCAGTTTACTCGGCATGCAGCCGACGCGCGCACAGGTGGTACCGTAGTGCGACGACTCGATAACCAATAGATTGTCGGTATGCTCGCGTGCGATACGATAAGCCGTCATACCCGCCGTGCCTGCGCCGATTATGGCAACATCAACTTCTCTCACTTGCATCTACTATTCTCCATCTAAGACACAGAAATCGCGTGTCTAGTCCTCGCTCCGCGGTTCGGCTACACTCAATCCCGAGTAGGAATAAAGTTCGGCAGCCTGTAACCAGTGTACTAAATAGCAGGCACGCTGTAGTGTTTATTGAGAGGAGGTTTTAGCAATGGATAAGGACGAGCAGAGCGACGCCGGCGCGTTAAAATACGATGTAGGTTACATGCAGCGCACACGAGAATTTTATAGTGCTCAAGGTTACACCAACCATTACCAGTGGGCGGAAAACACAGACTCACCGTTTACAGCGCTGACCAAGCCACTCAAGGATTGCAAGGTAGCAGTTATTACCACGTCGATGCCCGACACCGATCAGGGCAGAGCCCAGCGCGGTGTTTACGCACTCCCCAGCCGGCCCTATCCTAACTCGATGTATACCGCCGAACTGTCGTGGCACAAGGGCGCAACCCATACCGATGACATCGGTTCATTTCTGCCACTACGTGCACTCGATGCCGCCGCTGACGACGGCCTTATCGGCGCACTGAGCGAGCGCTTCTACACGGTGCCTACCGACTATTCGAAACGTAACACCGAAGAGGTCGATGCACCTGAAATCCTCCGCTTGTGCAGAGAAGACGGGGTCGACATCGCGCTCCTTGTGCCATTGTGACCCGTTTGCCACCAGACCGTGAGTCTGGTCGCGAGACACCTAGAGGCGAACGGTATCCCGACGCTCATCATTGGCTCGGCGATCGATATTGTCGACCACGTTCGGGTGCCGCGTTATCTGCACGTGGACTTTCCCCTAGGCAACCCCTGCGGCCGCCCTTATGATGCATTGATGCAAAAGCAGATTCTCGGCCAGGCGCTTAACTGGATGGACGCCGCAACTGACAGTCTGTGGCTCGCACGCAGCCCTGCCGAATGGAGCGATGATCAGTCTTGGCGCGATGACTATTCGCGCGTCGATGAGTCTAATAGGGAGGAGCTGAAGCAACGAGGCGAAGCGCGTCGCCAGCAGCAGGAGGAAGCGAAGCGCTCAGGCAATGCGCGCAGTGAGATGATTGCGGAGACTTAGCGCCCGATCTGCCATTGAGCGAAAAGCCTTCGCGCCGCGGACAATTCCGCAGCGTCTAGCTTGCGCTCGATACTTTTAAGTAATGCAGCGGCACCTTCTGCTTTGTTCAACACCGCGTATTCAGCCCAAGCGTGTGCCGTTACTCTATCGCGGTCAACGTCACTGCCGTCTGAGTAGAGGCTGGCTAATTCGCTCGCCGCTTCGGGATGTCCCGCTTTCGCTGCCTGCGAATACCATTCAACTGCCGACTCAACATCTTTCGCCGTACCCTCACCAGTAATCAAGAGCGTGGCCAGATTAAACTGCGCAGCAATGTGGCCTTGTGCAGCCGCAGCGGCTGTCCACCGGTAGGCTGCCTCCGCGTCACGCTCTACCCCTTGTCCGGTGAAAAATAGAATCCCAAGGTTGTACTGAGCGAGCGCCAACCCCTCCTCGGCAGCAATTGAGAACTCGCGATACGCCGTTGCGTAATCACCCTCGAACGCTGCATTCACCCCCTGTTCGTAATCTGCACGACTGTGCGCACTCCCCAAAAAGGCAATGGCGAGACACGCGGTGAGCGTTGCACGAATGCTCGACGATGCACGCGAACGGTTGGGGGCCATAAACTACCTCTTTGAGCAAAAAGACGAACCGGAGTCTTCCAATTAGAAACGCTGCGGCAGCAAAGCACAAGATGGAAGCGATTGATTGGAGTGACTATTCGCTTAATCTCGCCTCAGATCGAAATTGGCACTAGGCAAAGCGCGAAATTTCGCTATAATACCGCCCTCTTACGCACCCGTAGCTCAGCTGGATAGAGTACCTGGCTACGAACTAGGGGGTCGCACGTTCGAATCGTGCCGGGTGCACCAATTAAGAATAGCAAAGGCAGCATCCTTCACAGGGCGCTGCCTTTTTTATTGATGCGCTTTTAATTGATGCGCTTTTAATTAATACGTTGTTTCATTTTAATGCGCCTTTTCATTGTTATTGCGCCTTTCCCCTGAGCTATTTTATCGCTTAGCGCTTCGCTTGTTCGTCGGCCATTTTCTCTTCGGCAGCGGCCAACAACTCGTCTAACCACTGCGTCCACCCCTCAGGATCTACAAAAGGATGCGGCGCATCTTTCCCACGTAGCACGAGTTTTTCGAGTCGCTCGAATACTTCCCCCGAGTCTTGATGATTGGGAATGTTTACCTCGACGCCTTCGAGAGACTGAAGAAAGGCAATGCTGTCGAGATACATCTGAGTACGCTCAACCCCGTCGAAATTGAGTCCCGCGCCGCCAAACATCACAGCAGCATGAGGATAACCGTTGTCGTACACGGTGAAACTCGTCGACAGCACGCCAGTCGTGTGGCCAGGCGTTTTCATAAACGTGAGTTTCTCGCGTCCAAGATTAAGCGTGCCACCGTGTGTCGCCGTGAGATGACGAATCGGTTTAGGGTATTCTCGATAGATGGCGGGCTCATCGGTCATCTGCCAGTCTTCGTCGGTCATTAACACCACTGCACCAAATTCATCCTGAATGCGCCGAGCGCCTCCGATATGATCGAAGTGGGCATGGCTGACAATCAGATAACGGATGTCATTTGGGTCCATGCCTAAATCACGAATGCCATCGATGGCGATATCCGTTAACTCGCCATAGAGAGAATCGAAGAGGATGAGGCCTTGATCGGTTTCGAGCACCCAAGCAGACACCCATTTCGCACCAACATAGTAAAGATTATCGAACACCTGAAAAGGCTCGACACGCTGAAACTTAGGGTCATCGAGCGGGGAGATCTCTTGTGCCTGTACGGACATGAATCCAAAGAAGGCAATGAACGCGCAGACAAGATTTAACCGAATGGTGTTACTCATGTGTGATCCTTAATTCCTGGTTGCCCCCGTGAAGCGGGCCGGTTGTAAATTTCTTATTGAGCACTTTTGCGAGCGCTTTCTTCTAAATGATCACGCTTAAAGCGCGTCAAAGACTATCAGTAAGATCGCGGAAGACCCAGCACATGTTCGGAAACGAAATTCAAAATCATCTCCTGAGAAATCGGCGCAAGCTTCATCAGTCGTGCCTCACGCCAATACCGCTCTACATGGTATTCGCGCGCATAGCCAAAACCGCCGTGTGTCTGAATTGCCGCGTCGGCTGCGAAAAAACCAGCTTCGGCGGCAAGATATTTCGCCATGTTTGCCTCTGCTCCGCAAGGTTTGCCATTATCGATTAACCACGCCGCTTTCTTGATCATCAATTCGGCCGCGTCTAACTGCGTACGCGCCTGCGCCAACGGAAAGGCAATGCCTTGATTTTTACCAATCGGCCGATCGAATATAACTCGTTCGTTCGCATAATTTACTGCGCGCCGGAGTGCCGCTCGTCCAATGCCTAACGCCTCTGCAGCGATCAATATACGTTCGGCGTTGAGGCCATCGAGCAAATAACGAAAGCCTTCTCCTTCCTCCCCTACCCTATCGGTCACCGCGACACGCAGGTCGTCATAAACCACCTCGCACGTGCGCACGGCGTTTCGACCGAGTTTAGGGATCGGTGAAATAGTTACCTCAGGGCGCTGCAATTCAGCGAGTAGAAGTGTCATTCCATCGGTTTTACGCTGCACCTCTTTACGCGGCGTCGTGCGCACGAGCAATAGCACACGCTCGGATTCCATTGCCTTGGTCGTCCATACTTTACGACCGCGAACAATATAATGATCTCCATCGAGCTTTGCCGATGTCTCTATAGAGGTCGTGTCGGTGCCTGCATTGGGCTCGGTAACACCGAACGCCACGTGCATCTCACCGCGGGCAACTTTCGGTAGATAGGTATTACGAAGGGCTTCGCTGCCATGTTTTACAACCGGGTGCATGCCAAAAATAGAAAGATGAAGAGGGGTCGCTCCATTCATTGCAGCGCCAGAAGCAGCAACCTCTTCGAGTAAGATCGCCGCCTCTTGAATGCCTTTACCCGCACCGCCGTATTTTTCGGGCATCGCTATGCCGAGCCATCCCGCCGCGGCCATCGAATCGAAAAAATCGGTGGGGAATTCGCCGGCCGCATCTTTCCGCTCCCAATACTCATCGGGGAAATCGCTGCAATGCTTCCTTACTGATTCGCGAATAAGGCGTTGTTCTTCGCTTTCACTAAAATCCATTCGTTGCCCTTTTATTCTAACTAATCGTTCAGCTATTTTGAGCGGCGATCTGCGCCGCTATGGCGAGCAACTGCTCCGCGCGCTTTAAATGTGGCACGTCGACCATCGATCCTTCGAAGGTAAACGCCATCTTTCCTTCGCGTCGGTTCTCATCGAACGCTCGCACCAAAATCTCCGCTCGCTCGATCTCCTCAGCGCTCGGCGTAAACGCAGCGTTGACGACTTCGATCTGATCGGGATGAATAGTAAGCTTCCCAGTAAACCCCATGTCTGCAGCAGTCTCGCTCTCGCGGCAAAGGCCTGCAATATCGCGGATGTCTGTGTAGACCGAATCGATGGGTTGCACACCCGCAGCAGCGGCAGCCAGCAGACAATATGATCTGACAAAACCAAAGACCTCGAGATAATTGCCATTCAAGTCGCGCTTGCGACGTGCACCCAGTGAGACAGACAGATCCTCGGCGCCCCAAGTTAATCCGTCGACACGCGGATGGTTAGTCATCTGCGGCAGATTGAACACAGCGCCGGCTTCCTCTGTACCAATAAGAATTAGTCGTGGGCGCGTAAAATTTTCTGGCAGCGATTTTTCGGCCTGCTGAAGAATCAAATCTACAGAGGCGACGGTTTCTCGAGACAAGACTTTAGGCAAAACGATAGCGTCGGGTTGATGTTGCACAATTTTTTCGAGATCGTCGCGGCCCCATTCTGAATCGAATGGGTTAACTCGCACCAACCGCTCTTGCCTGCAGCCCTTATTTTCATCGAGCCAAGCACATACAGCGTCTCGCGCTGCTTGCTTCGCTTCAGGCGTTACAGAATCTTCAAGATCAAAGATGAGCGCATCTGCGCGCAGACTTATCGCCTTATTCATCATCTTCTCGTTAGCACCGGGTACAAAGTGGAGTGAGCGGCGAAGGCGCATCCTGTCATCCTTTAGATCAATAAGTGGGGCCCAGTAGCGACCTGAATACCGGGTGATAATCACGCGGCAAGGTGGCGGAACGATGAGCCTGTCGCTTCTTATTCTACCGAGTTGAACCTTAGTAGTGCAGCCTAAACGCTACTTAAACTCATCTCATTGACAGTTTGCACCGCTTTGGCGCACAGCGCACGGTCGCGCGCGCTATAACGAGGCAGCACAACAGCGCCACAACTCTCTCTTCTTCGAAAAATAATCTAACCAGCTGATTAATATGATTTTTACATAATTGGCACAGCGCTTGCTATCTCTAACGTGTACCAAGTTCTGCCCTCCCACATCTCGCTGGGCAAACGTCGGACAAGAAACCTAGCGGCGATCCGCTCAAAGGACTCACGCAGGAAAAAGCATTCGAACTCAATGGAGAAGACCACATGATGACTAAGGCATTTAACGCAATGAGAACATCAACCCACGCTAAGCTCTTAGCAACAACAGCACTCGGCGCGAGCCTGATGCTCTCCTCAGTCGCCGCTCAAGCCGAACTCAGTGCGAACGCCAGCATTACTAACAACTACCTCTGGCGCGGCCTTACTCAATCAGTCAATTTGCCCGCCACTCAGGGCGGGATCGACTACTCTGCCGACAATGGATTTTATGTCGGTACGTGGATCTCTAACGTAGAATACGATGCAGGAGACGCATTCTCTTACGAGCATGACGTCTACTTCGGCTATTCTGGTGAAGCAGGCGGTATCGGTTATGACGTGGGCTATCTCTATTTTAACTATGATGCGAACGCAGAATTCGACTTTTCTGAAGTGTACGGCTCACTGAGTTTTGGAGCCTTCACCGTTGGCGCACAAATTCTTGCCGACACAGAGGCCGCTGAGGGAGTGGGCCAAGACTTTGGTTTTGGGCAAGCTACCTATATTTACGGTGACTACGCTATTGAACTCGCAAATGAAGCGGAGCTCAGCTTCCACGTCGGTCGGCATGCAGGCGACTTCGTTGAAGCATTCAATGGTACAACTGATGACTATTTAGATTATGGAGTCACCCTCGCCAAGGATGGATTTGCATTTACTATCAGTGGCACCACCTTAGGCAGCGACGACAATAATGACGGCGAGGAAGACTACGCTAGCATGAGCGCGAGAGATAACGACAATATCAAGTTCGTTCTATCTTACTCAGTTGATTTCGCACTCTAAAGCCACGAACGCCTAAAATGCAGCTCTAAAAGCCTCCAATCGTTACTGATGGAGGCTTTTTATTTTTGGGCATCGGAGTGCGAATCGCGCATCATCATGCCCTTGCGAAGGCACTGGCAGACTAATTCGCCGCGTTGATTGTGTGCGCTATGCTCGAACCAGACCACGCCCCTGTCCAGCTTACTTTCCGACGCCCGCTTGTTCTTTATCACGGTTGTAACTCTTATCGTATCGCCGATGAATACGGGGTGAGGAAATTCAACGTTCTCCATACCTAAATTACCAATAGTCGTGCCTAGCGTTGTCTCGCCAACCGAAATACCGATCACAAGCCCCAGCGTGTAAAGGCTGTTTACTAGAATCTGGCCGTACTGGCTTTTACGCGCAAACTCCGCATCGATATGCAGCGGCTGCGGATTATGCGTCATCGCACTAAACAGCAAGTTGTCGGTTTCGGTAATGGTGCGGGTAATCTCGTGTTCGAAAACCGCACCGATCGTTAACTCTTCAAATGTTTTTCCTGCCATTCGCACTCCCCCTCGTACTCTTCTAAATCACTTTGCGTTCGGTTCATTAAGTGAAAGTCATTGGAAACTCATTAGGACATACAGTATGTTTGACCCTCATTACAGGCACCCAAAATAGCATAGTTCGAGGAATTTACAGTGGCGGCTAACGAACAAGACTTTAGCGACTGGGGCGGCAAGACCGAGGTATCTTACGACATCATCGATCCTGCGCTGGCCGAGCGACTTCGAACGACTCTCCTGCGCATAGAGCAGACACCCGCTACTGGTGTTCTGCCAACACTCGGGCATTGGTGTTACTTCCAATCTCCTGCACCTGCTGATTTACTCGGCGAAGACGGTCATCCGCAGCGCGGCGGCTTTCTGCCACCCATAGCACTGCCTCGACGTATGTGGGCTGGTGGCTCGCTCGAATTTTTGTCACCGATTCCAATCGGCGCGACACTTAGCCGCCATTCGACGATCGGCTCTATTCAGGCTAAGGAAGGCCGCAGCGGCAAACTCGTGTTCGTCTCGATAACACACGATTACTGGCAGGAGGAAACGAAGCTAATCACCGAACGACAAGATTTAGTTTTTCGTGAGGCCGCAATTAAAGGCAACACAGCCTCAGCCAAGAGCAAAACAACAACCTTGCCTCCCTCCGAAGAAACGCCTACCCCTCTTCATTCGCAGACTTTACGCGGAGACGCTGTCACCCTCTTTCGATTCTCGGCACTCACCTTTAACAGCCATCGTATTCACTACGATCGCGACTACGCTATTCAGGTAGAGGGCTATTCGGGGCTAGTAGTGCACGGACCTTTATTAGCTACCCAGCTTGCGCAGTTTGCCGAGCAACGATTTGCAAATGACGGTCGCTCCCTGCGTCACTTCGACTTTAAGGCTGTAAGCCCCGTAATCGATACGCAACACTATACCCTTTGCGCAGGCTCTGAAGCTGACGACGGATGCGTCCCCCTATGGATAGTAAAAGACGATGGCGTCGTCGCCATGCGCGCCGAGGCGCGTTTCCTCTGAGACGGCAACCAAATTAGAACCCCCAATAACTAAAAATATAGACCGACAATGGCACAGCATTCACCCCCACTAGCCGGCATTACCGTCATCGCACTCGAACATGCGATAGCCGCGCCACTCGCGACGCGCCAACTCGCCGAACTCGGCGCCCGTGTCATCAAGATCGAGCGCACCGACGGCGGAGATTTTGCGCGTCACTATGACTCGCGGGCACGCGGCTTGTCGTCCCATTTCGTTTGGACAAACAGATCGAAAGAGAGCCTCACCCTTGACCTTAAACAGGCCGCAGGGCTGAACGTTCTCAATACACTTCTGAGTACAGCCGACGTTTTTATCCAGAACCTCGCTCCCGGCGCTGCGACAAAAATGGGGCTGGACAAACAGACACTCGCAGTTAGAAACCCAAAATTAATCGTCTGCGATATTAGTGGCTATGGAAGCTCCGGCCCACACTCGTCTCGCAAAGCCTATGATTTGCTTATTCAAGCCGAGGCTGGTTTCTTGGGAATAACAGGCAACCAGGCGCAGGGTGCGAAAAGCGGCATATCGATTGCTGATATTGCCGCAGGAACTCAAGCACATGCCGCCATCCTAGCCGCTCTCATCCAACGAGGTAAGACGGGTCTCGGCAGCCATATCGAAATATCGATGCTCGAAGCGATGACTGAATGGATGGGTTACCCGCTTTACTATTCGCTTGATGAGGCAGCACAACCGGCTCGCACTGGCACAGACCACGCGACAATATATCCTTACGGATGCTTCCGCACCGGCGGTGATTTTGAAGCCAGCGCCGGCGAGGTGATGATCGGCATTCAGAACCAGCGGGAATGGGAAAAATTTTGCAGAAACGTTCTTGGCGATGAAAAATTGATAGCAGCGCCCGAGTACGCCAACAACAGCGATCGGTCACAGAACAGAGAGAGTCTCCGCGTTATTATCGAAGAAAAATTCAGAGGCCTACGAGCTGAGGAAGTCATCGAGGCGCTAGAGGTGTGTGGCATCGCCTGTGCGAAAGCCAACTCGATAGCAGAGCTATGGCAGCACCCTCAGCTACGCGCACTAAACAGGTTTATCGAAGTAGAAACCGAAGCCGGGCTCCTCGAAGCACTCGAGCCGCCGGCGCGCAGCGACTCATTCAAAGCCTCTGTAACTAAAGTGCCGGCGCTTGGCGAAAACTCTCGCGCTATTCTCAAAGAGCTCGGCTACACAGGCGAAGAAATCGACGCGCTGGCCGCAGCGCGCGTAATCTAGGCTACGGGGCCAATGCGGCGTCTAGCGCAGTTTGCGATTCGCGTACACCGAAGCTAAGCCAGCCAATCTCATTCGAGTTGTCTGACGCGGCGAGCAATGCGTTAAAAGCCGCGAGTCGAGCTTGCAACGCTCTCACGCTTTTGGGCTCGGCGCTCAGCGCTATGTCCGCCGAATGCAGTGCGAGTTCGAAGTCGCCCGATTCGATCTGCGCCTCGGCAAGCATGGCAACCGCCTCTGCACCGCCCGCCAATTCGACCAGCTGCGGGTAGGCTTCGTCGACTGGCGTCGAAAACATCGAGGTAGGATTACCGTCGAACCAGCCCATATAACTTTCATAAATTCCGCGCACAGACCATGAAATGCGCCCATACCCCTCACCGATATCCAGATCAGATGGCAACGTTATCTCAGCCATCAGGGTATGCACATCTTTGCCCTGATTCATGCCAAGCACAGTCTTATCGTGCACATATAAAATAGCATCGCGATAGCGTGTCAGTTCGCGTTGTATTTGCTGTTCGCCAATGATTGCATCGCCATGACTCGGGATTAAAATTTCAGGCTCCAGCGCTAATATCCGGTTAATCGAATCGACATAGTCTAGCGCCCAACGCGGCTTGGTTCCGCGTAACGTGTACATATTCGGAAACGAGGTGTAAAAATTGTCGCCAACGAACGCAGCGCGGTATTTTGGCACCCACACGCTCAGGTGATCATAGGTCTCGCCGGGAGTGTGCAGGACATTAAATTCGACACCGCCGAGTTCGAAATTATATTCTTCTTCGAACATAATCGTCGGAACGATTTCAGCGCCAAAATTGTCAACCCCTTCCGCGATCTCGAGCTCACTCAGCTGCACAACATTCAGGCTTGGAAACTGCGCCGCATTGCGCTGCGAGAACAGGCCTTTTAAGCGGTTTTGATAATTGACGAATTCGTAGTGTTCGTCCTGCGCGATTATCTCTGTGTCTTCTTCGCGCCACGCATTCACGCCGCCGATATGATCGCCATGGGCATGGGTGAGGATAATGTATTTAACAGGACCATCATCCTCCGCCTGTAGCAGCCGTTTGTGACGAGACGCGTTAACAATCAGTGAGGTATCGATAATGACATTGCCCGCAGGCGTTGCGACCATTGTGGTATTGCCAAATCCAGTCGCCTGAAAAATAGCGTCGTTGATGCGAATCGCTTCAGTCTGATCACGCCCGACAAGGCCCGGATTCATCATCGCTCCCAGCTGGCCCATGCTATGACCGCTAACCAACAAGCCTGTTGCCACGATGGCGGCCGCCTTAGCAAAAGAGGCAAATGAGGCGAGCGACGCGAATGTACTTGTGCGGTTTCCTTGCATACTACTTCCTAGCGCTGTGCGCGTAATTCTGACTCTATAATGGGTAACAAATCGGTAAACGTCCACGACGGCACACTACCCCAGCGGCCATCAATATCTTGCGAAAGATTCATCGCAGCAATCTCGTCGAGCGAGGCACCTGACTCGATCGCAGTCTGAACTCGATCGCGCAATAACGAGAGCATTGCATGCACCTCGATCATCCCTGCGCGATCACTCACCTCCCCCCCATGACCCGGTATAACTTTCGTGTCAGGCCCAGCCAACTCGATCGCGATTTGCATCGCCGCGATCATGCCCAAAAAACTGCCACCATTGAACTGATCGATGATCGGATACATGTTAGTTCGAAAGACGTCACCTAAATGCAGCACATCTGAATCAACAAAGTGAACGAAGCTATCGCCATCGGTATGAGCGGGCGGCGCAAGAAAGACACGCACCTCTTCGTTATTCAGGTGAAAGCTTAGCGCCTCACTGTAGGTGATAACAGGCCGCGCAGCCTCTGCAGGTTGCGGAAAGGTGATACCGCCTCTGCGCGGAATGCGCAGCTCCTTGAGCATGCGCAGGCGGACGCTATCGTGTGCGACCAGCGTGACGCCATAGCTTGCCAATCGCGCATTGCCTCCGATGTGGTCTGGATGAATGTGCGTGTTTACCGCAAAGCTGATGGGTAAATCGGTTAGCTTAGCGACCTCTGCGACGAGCGCCTCAACATTGCGCTCGTAATGCGAGTCGATTAATAACACTGCCTCGTCGCCAAAAAAAACACCTACATTGCCGTTGGTGTCAGCGGGTTCAAGCATCGCTATCGATTGAGTAACCCTGTGGCTCGTAAACGCAGGCTTCCCCACATCTTGAGCGACGAGCGCTGTAGACGCTAAACTCAATAGCAGAGCAAACGCCGTCATGGCGTTAGTGTAGACACCACGCTGAGCGCGCTGCATATACTGATTCAAGTCCATCATATCTAATTTTCCTTGTCCGTTAACGAGGCTCTTTTGGGGCTTAACCGAGATGGACGATTACCACGCGCGCTCCAGAATAGTCAAAAGTAATCCGTCTCATACTTCTTTTCCTTGTCGATTAGCCTCCCACGTTGACCAGCGACAGGTGGGATTCTGCAAAACGCTGGCACGGCAGAATGCACGTCACTCAGGGTAGGGGCATTTCGCTACTTTCGATATCTCTTGCGCGTTCAAAAGAAGCAACCGGTGTTACAGTTCGCACTTGCTCAAGCCAGAACACACCATCATAAGGATAGCTATTTCCACGAGTCCCAATAAAATCCATGTCACCGTCATTATCCAAATCGCGAGCAATGAATTTATCGAACATGCCACGTTTACGCCTAGAAATATCATGACGCATCCATTCAGTCTTGGCATCGCCTGGGTTCTCAAACCAGCCGATTCTTCCCAATGCACTACCTATGTCCATTGTAGAGTCATCTCCCATGCGATCTCCCCTGCTGTAACTGCCAGCAATCACGTCAGCGTCACCGTCACCGTCAATGTCAGCGAGCTCCATGCCAGTGACGCTGTCGGGCAGGAATGTACCTATTTGAAAACCGTTCCAGGCATCGCCGAGCGCCGCTGGCTGTTCAATCCACATCAAGCCCGGCGGTCTGCCTGCACCAATTATATCTAGACGACCGTCTCCCGAGAGATCGGCATACTCCAGATTGAAGCCCTGCATAATCCCGCCATTAATGCCTATGGCATGTTCAACAAATTCTAGCTCACCAGTATTTTCGTACCAGAGAATACGATTTTCTCCCCTGGCTCCCACCACGATATCCTGATCACCATCGCCATCAAGATCTATGGTTTCTGAATTCTGCGGAATACTATAGCGCCCAAGGATTTCTCTCTGCCAACTATCACCTTCCAGAGGGTCGCCGTGCAGAGTAAATAATTCAACCGGTGTTGAGCGAGCATAGTCAGCTGGGCTAGGACGCTGGGCGCCTTTGTTGGGCGCTATAATTTCAGGAATTCCATCACTATTAAAATCGGCAGAAAAGACACGAATATAAGACCCGCGATTCAAACTCTGAGGAAGAATCAAACGTTTCCACGCTGAAGAGCGCACGTTAACTCCCGGGTTTTCTAGATATATCAGATGAGCAAGTTCTGCAGCGACAAAAATATCTAGATAACCGTCACGATTAATATCCACCAACACAGCGTCTTCAGGAGCACCTACTTCAGCTCCCTCGGCAAGAGTAATATTAATCCATTTTTCCGGGTCGCTCGTCCCAAACGCAATACGCACATGACCGGCAGCCGGGGGGTCGAACCCGTCATCAAATGTCGCAGAATCATAGGTGGAATCAGATTCATGAACAGAGACTATATCTTCGAAGCCATCGTTGTCGATATCACCAACTACCAGGCCATCACTGCCGCTGAATGGAATGCCAGACTCAATGGGGTCATCAATGAGATGTTCACGCCAACTTATATAACTGCCGTCAGCCGCTTGGGCGCGGGTCAATGCGTCTCCAACTGGATTCTGTGCATTGGTAACTGAAGCAATTCCTATCACTGCAAGAACAATAATTTTTCCTCTTATCATGTCTTCCTCTAATAGCTATGTCATGCTTAGTCACATTATTTGCAATTTATTAATTTACTACCTGTTCTTTGATGACTTTAAAACGTTGCAATTGGATTCAATGGTGATCCGGTACCACCATTGACGCGCAATGGTGCAGTAGTAAAAAGAAATTCAGCCCTCCCCTGACGCTGCGCCTCTTCGGATACCGCTTCTAAATCAAGATTGTCAAAAATAGGCATTCCCAAAGCCACCAGAACCAGTGCATGCACCGGCGAATCGTAACCTTCAACTAGCGAAGGCTTTACATCCAGCGCTGAATCGCTACCGATTAGTGCTACTTCCCTATCTTTAAACCATGATACCGAACTAGCATGTAATCCCGCCGAATCCGCGGCAAGATTCCAGGGACCTAGCGTAGCTCTTCTCATCCAGCGGCCGGTGCGAATCAACACGATGTCGCCAGATCCTATTTTAATATTATTTGCCACTTCCCATTCCTCAAGCCAGTCCGAAGTTATAGGAGTGCCATTTTCCAGCCAGTCCACACCGCGCAATCGCGGAAAATCCATGACGATGCCACGACCAAAAATACCTTCCTTAAAGGCAGTAATCGCCAGTTGACCACAGCCAGCTTCTGTTACTTCATCTTCTGAATAGCCGTTATACATAGTTCCGAATTGAAACCGATGGCAGAGTGCGTCTAGGTGCGAATGCGCGTAGCCATGATAGGAAACCCCGATAAAGTCTCCGGACCAAGGGCCGGGGCTACTGCCGATCGACGTCATGCGATGATCATAGGGGCTGAAATTATCTGCCGCCGGCTCATCTAACACCTCATGTGCCATAGAAACCGACGTACCCGTCTGAACGAGGCGCGCTGCCGACACCCTCGTTTCTGACGTGATGAAATTAACCGTACCTTTTTGATCATTCTCTCCCCAACGGCCCCAGTTGGACAGCGATTCAAAAAGCGCGTCCGCTTCCTGTTCGGTCATCATCTGCGCACTAACTGGTGCGGTAAATAAAAAAGAAAACCAGAGAATCAGAGCTATTTTGTTTTTTTCCATACTGAAAATTTCCTAGGGCTGATAAAGCCATCTCCATCAAATCACTTTATTCCACAGATTCAGTCGAGTAGAGGTAGCAAAATTTCTAACGGAACTCTATCATGTTACTCCTCTCTTCTTAATAAATAATTAGTGAATTATAGAAAACTTGAGCGGAATTTTATTCCCCAGCGACCCTCTACTTTTATTAGAATATATAGAGATTCGAAGGTTACTATTTCCGATCCATCGTCGCGAAAACGACGAACGCGAGTAGCCACGTGAGCTTTCGTATCAGTGATGTTAATAATTTCCCGCTCTACCCATTCAGAATGATGCCAATCTGTATCACTCAAATTATCAAAAATTCTTATATGAGCAGTTACAACGTCCTCCCTTGTTGCCCAATTCGACATGCTTCCGCGAGCAAGACGAAAATGAGGAACATGGTAGGTCGCAGAATGTCCAACAGGATCACTCCCGCTGAAAGAAGACATGAAATCATCAAGTACGGATAAAACTTCCTGTTCATCATTATTAGTCGTAGATTGCGCAAAGCTAATCAACGGCAGCATGATGAAAAGAGATAATAACGTGATAGATTGAAAAACCTTCATAATATTTCCTATTTTTAATTTTGATGTTGGAATCAATACCGAATTCATTAGAGCATCAGATAGTTTTTGATAACTAAAAATTCGTAAAGCCCTAGTTGGTTAGACACTTCACTGGGCTAGGTTGATCTTTTTTTCTAGCAACCGCCCAGCTCTCACCCCTTTTAGGAGCATGACTCTGATCAAAGAGAATTTAGCAAATTCTAATAAATCCATTTTAACGTCTAGTCGAAAGATTAATTGATTCCACTTCTGAAGATAGCGCCCGCGCGATTGTATCCCTCAGGCATTGGCAACACATTGTTAGTTTGCGCCCACAACTCGTAGTCCGCCAGCATCTCTTCAAACAACTGTGGCAGTTCGGCTTTTAAATTGTTCACCTCACCAGGATCAACTTTAATATTATATAAATGCCACTCAGTCTCGTTCTGCTCGACCCGATTGATCACGATTTTATAATCGCCTTTAAATAGCGCACTACTTCCCCCTAACTCGTAGCCTATAGGTTCAGAGGGGGAATGGACCTGCTGCGTAGTTCCCACCAGATAACCAGAGAAATTCGCGCCGACTATGGGCTCAACTGAATCACCATTGAAGTTGCCTTCGTGATCATTGAGTCCAACCAAACTGAGAATAGTGGGCGCAATATCTGTCACAAAGGTGAACTCATCGGTTAATTCACCGTGCTGCGAAATGCCCGGTCCGGACATCACCAAGGGCACACGCAGCCCCCCTTCGTTGGTATGGAATTTGTAGTGGATCAACGGTGAATTAGAAATCGAGGCATTACCTATGCCCGGTGCTACCCATGATCCTTTTTCTCCCAGGGTTTCATACTCCGTGCTGTATCCCACACGCTCAAGCCATCTATTGAGAGGAGCATTCCCGTTCAATCCATCCAGCCCCCCAGCTGCCGCGCCATTGTCTGAGGTGAAAATGAAAATCGTATTGTCATACTCATCGATACTTTCCAGATACGACATCAGGCGTCCAATGTGTGCGTCCATAGCATCCACCATGCCGGCATAGACTTCCATGCGACGAGCATCATAGCGCTTCTGTTCATCCGTGCTTTCGTTCCAGTCCGGAGTCCCCGGAGTTACTTTAACTTGAGAGTCAGCCGGTATTACGCCTTTGGCAATTGCGGCCTGCCGCCGCTTCTCGCGCATCACTGACCAGCCCTTATCATAGACACCGGCATATCTGTCCGAGTACTCTTTCGGTGCTTGCACCGGTGTATGAACGGCTTGAAACGGAATGTATGCAAAGAAAGGTTGGTCACTGCTCTCATTTGAATCGATGAATTCGATGGCCTTGTCGATGAAGTATTCCGATGAGTAGAAATCGTCAGGCAATGTATGTGGCGTTCCATCTGCATACCAGTTCGCCTGGTCATAGATTGGGAGGAAAATACGCTGCTCCCAGTTATCCGCGCCTGCGTCGGCCATGGCTATTGTTCGATCAAATCCGCGAGCAGAAGGCAATAGAGATGGCGTATGCCCCAAATGCCATTTACCAGTCATATAGGTATGGTAGCCATTGTCTTGCAATAGGCTGGCAAGAGTGACGACTTTGTCGCTAAGTACTCCCTGATAATGATCGTAAGCCATTTGTTCAGGAGGAATCGATTCGGGGATATTCGGTACGCCATTGCGGTGGCTATCGACTCCAGTCAGTAGCATCGCTCGAGCTGGCGCGCAATTAGCAGCGGTATGATAGTTAGTAAACGACAATCCCTGAGCAGCGAGTCGCGAGATATTCGGCGTACTTATTTCGCTACCGAAAGGAGATATATCCGTATAACCAAGATCATCTGCAAGAATCAGGACGACATTGGGGCGATCGCTGGATTGTGCTTGAACGGCAAAAGGTAGAACAAAGCAGCTAAAGAGTATGGCCAGTAAATTACGGTTAAACCGTAATTGCCTATTTCTCTCCGCTATTGTCGTCAGTAGAGAATTACTTCTTGGTGGCATTGAAATATCTCCTGCCTGGTGGGTATTCAAAATACGTGTTGAGACGCTTTGCTTCGAAGGCTCAGTATAACTTAGTTCCGCCTGATGACTGAGGGACAAGTCCGAGACTAGTCTCCACCAATTCAATATTTTCAGCGCTATAATACTGAGCATGAGTAAAGCTTAGGGAGTTTGGATATGAATCGAGTTTCAAAACTGACGACATTAGTTTGGGCGCTACTGACAGCGGTACTCTGTGTATCTAGCTTTGCGCAAACCACTGACCGAACGGTCAGATTTCTTCTCGAGACGGCCGCGCCACTGCGCGAGGTTCAGGACGAAGATCCGCCGAACGTTCTATTCATTATCGTAGATGACTTGAATACTGCCTTGGGTTCTTATATTGGCTCGGGGGCGAGGCCGCACTACGCCACGGCCAGTACACCAAATCTGGATCGGCTGGCAGCGCAGGGTATCCGCTTTGAAAACGCCTTTGTGCAGAATCCTCTGTGCAATCCCTCCCGTGCATCTCTTTTAAGCGGGCTTAGACCCAACACGGTCGATGTGCATACCACCGGAACTTGGCCGCGCCACAAGATTGGTGACGAACTGCGAATGCTGCCCGAACACTTCCATGATCATGGTTATTTTACAGGCAGGGTCGGTAAGGTTGGTCACAACTCCTTTGAGGGTGCGGTAAATTGGGATGAATCGAAGTTTGCTCTGTCGCGAGATCCGGCACAACTCTTCCATACTCCAGGCTACCTGCCGGGCGACGATCTTTCCCAAGTGCGGGACAACACCTGGAAAGAGGGTTCGGAAAATGGCATGTCGCGTCGGGATATTTTCGCTGGAAGTAACCGAACCCTGAGCCTACCTCTGACCTGGCGTGCCACCCGCGAATCGCCGCCAATGACCCCCGATGGAACCACGGCGACAAGAATTATCCAGCTAATGGCAGAGAACCGGGACAAACCCTTCTTCCTCGCTGCGGGTCTGCATAAACCGCATCAGCCCTGGGTCGGGCCGGTGGAGTTCTTCGATCAGCACCCTGCGGAAAACATTGTGCTGCCCCCAATCCCCGCAAGTGACGGAAGTGATTCTCCCGCACCTTCGACGCTGGTGTTAGAGGATGATGCCGCTCACTCAGAGCTTCAGAAAAAGCAGGCAATCGCGGCCTACCATGCCATGGTGACAATGGCAGATCACCATGTTGGCCGAATGCTCAAAGGCTTAGAGGACCTCGGTCTCGCGGATTCCACAATCGTGGTGTTTACCAGCGATCACGGCTTTCAATTGAATGAACATGGCGGGCTCTGGCGCAAGCAATTTCAGTTCGATGAATCAATACGCGTGCCCTTGATCGTGCGTCTGCCCGATGGCAGGGGTGCAGGGTCAGTTTCTGAAGGCATCGTGGAACTGGTCGATCTCTATCCGACCCTGATCGATCTGGCGTCCTTGCCTAATCCAGCGCACGATCTGGAAGGCTCAAGTTTTGAGCCTTTGCTTGATGACCCAGGTAGCCCTTGGAAGTCTGCGGCATTCTCCCAATCCAGACGCATGGTGGGATCTGGCTCAACCAATTCTCCTTTGATAAATGAAGAAGGCTATGATGGCCAGTCTATTAGAACGGCCAGGTATCGATACACCCAATGGATACCATTGAATGGCGAGCGTGACACTCTGGTGGAGCTGTATGATCTCGAGCAGGACCCGATGGAATATACTAATCTCAAGGACGATCCGGCTCATGCTGATCTGGTCGCTGAACTCTCTGCGAGACTCGACAGAGGCTGGCAGGGAGAGCTACCACCCAGCTCCGGCAATTGATCTGTGGCCATCCGTCTTGCTTTCGTACATTGTTGCAAGCATTCGTAATGGGTACGCCGAAAATAGGCACTTAATATGCAAAAAAAACATTATGGCTACTTGTCCTGTGGGCTATTTTTACTGTGCCAATCTGCGTATGCGCAGTCCGCGATGGAAACGCATTACGCCAGCGCTTGTTTAGAAGAGCAGGTTGATCAGGCATGGGTAGAGGGTGCTGAATTCATTATGGGTGACGACTCAACTTACAAGGATGAAGGGCCGGCTCATGCAGTTTCCGTCTCTGGGTTCTGGATGGATGCCCATGAAGTGACTAATGCACAATTTGCCAAATTTGTTGAAGAAACGGGCTATATCACTGTTGCCGAACAAAGTCCCGACCCGGCTGACTGGCCAGCCGATGTACCAGCTGAATTTTTATTGCCTGGTTCCGTGTTGTTTGTTCCACCCCTTCCAGGTCAACGTTTAGAAAACTGGTGGTCTTGGGTGCCGGGAACCAACTGGCGCCATCCAGATGGTCCGGGCAGCGACTTAGTAGACAAAGACAATTACCCGGTTATTCATATCGCCTTCGAAGACGCAGAAGCCTATGCGAAGTGGGCGGGACGATCGTTGCCAACAGAGGCACAGTTCGAGCTAGCGGCGCGCAACAAAAGAGACGGCCGATACGCTTGGGAAGGTGACGAGCTAGCTCCTAATGGCCATCATCATGCCAATACCTGGCAGGGCTCATTTCCTGTAGAACATGAATCAGAAGACGGTCATACAGGCCTCGCGCCGGTTGGTTGTTTTGGATCAAATGATTACGGTATTTATGATCTCATCGGAAATGTATGGGAGTGGACTTCAAACTGGTACTACCCCGAACACGATCCAGCTGACTCCTTGAATCCAACCGGTCCTTCGCAGCAGGAAAGCGTGAACCGCAATCATGGGAATGCCGTAGCTCGAGTAATCAAGGGAGGCTCCTATTTATGCGCCGAAAACTATTGTCTTCGTTTCAGGCCTGCAGCCAGAGAAGCTCAAGATAGCGGACTTGGCACCAGTCATATTGGATTTAGGACAGTGCTAATTCCTGATTAGAAAATTTTGGAACCGAACGCAAAGGCTAGAAAAGGACCGAAGTAAAAGATGAACCAAGTTGTCGTTAGTAAAGAAGCAAATATCTAGCAGTCTGTAATATCGGTAGTAACTGGAAGCCTGAACTGATTTCGGTATGGACCTGAATCTTGCATCCTTTGGCCAAGATTTATTAGGGCTTGATTCATTCCGGAGCCCACTTTCCACTGAGCATTGGTCAAAACAGAGTAAACACAATCTTGCATTTTCTCGATACTCTCACTGGCTGAAAACAACATCGAACGTGAATTGCTATAACACTGCAAATAGTTGCTCAAAGCCAGAGATGAACTGACGTCGGAGTTTTTCTTTGCAGACTCTTCCCAAGCAGTAACTATTCTTGCGGTATCCCTCAGCATGACTAATTCTAAAAGCGTCACTCCGCCAGCGCCGTCTATGTTCCCTTCTATGCCCTGAAACGCATATGTTAACGCTTGGTTTCCATAATAATCGTCAAAGCTACCATTCTCACACCTGTTCTCTGTTGAGCAAATAAACGTAGCGGTGGATTCCCCTGAAAGGCCGTAAGCCGAATCACTCGCCATCACAGATGCCAAATCAGTCACAACTTCCGAAAGCGTCTCCATATCAAGATACAACTTAGTAAGGAACGCAAAAAGGGCTACTACAAACACCGCAGTTACAGCAGGCCGCCAATAATGTTCAGCTTTGTGTAGCATATTCGCATACATATCGATGCTTACTTGAGATGACGTGGTGCCTTTGGGTTCAGCGTGATCACTGAGGGACTGCGCACTCACCTCTTTAGGCGGTTGAGAGGGTAGAAAGTCTGCAAACGGCTTATCGAAAATCGAGGCAAGCGCCTTAGCCGTATCAAAAGACGGTGCTCCCTGGCCACGTTCTATTCTTTGAATGGTCTTGACACTTAAACCAGATAGCGCGGCTAGCTCACTTTGCGACCAGCCTTTTTGATTTCTGAGCTCTTTGACGAATTCTTGACCCATCACATCCTCGCTTCTACATTACGAATCTTAATGGATAGTAAAAGAGCCTTTGCTTCAGAACAATACCAGCCTTCATAAAGTCCCCGGGGTGCCATTTCAGGCAGCTATTAATAGTTTTGTCCGGTCTTATCTCTGTCTGGTAGCAGTCGCACAAGAAGAAAATAATTCGGTACGAACTTCCACCCCTTTATCTGCCAGCCGCGCCTGATCTGTACATGATACATTGGTATGTCTCAGCTCGACGATATCTCCAGCCCCAATCCCGGGGTTTTCAAACAGCGCCTGAATAGTGGTTAAATCAGGATTGAAGCGAAGATCAAGCTGCATCAGGTTTGTCAGACCACTCAATGGCGTTATATCGGTTATGTCATTGCCAGTAAGTTCTAGATACTCGAGAGTGCTGAGCCCGCGCAATGGGCTGAGATCGGTGAACGAATTGGCCGCTAGTCGCAGTTCAATCAGTGATGTCAATCCACTCAATGGTGTCAGGTCGCTTATATCCTGAGTATGAATATTAAGATCCACTAGCTTGGTTAGTTTCGCCAGAGGGCTAATGTCGGTAACGGCATTTGTAAACAGCAATCCTGTCGCCCCCATATGGGTCCTCGGGTTTTGCCCGCCTATAAAATCGCCATGGCGATGCATGCGAAGTACTCTCAATTCAGTTAGTTCACTCAGGGCACTGATATCGCTCAGGGGATTTTCGGCGATTCGCAGCCTCACTAGTTTCGTCAAATCCCGCAATGGGCCGATGTCAGAAATCCAGTTTGTATGCAGATTCAGGTTTATCAAATCGGTAAGCCCGGCTAGCGGGCGAATATCGGACAGACCGCGATTCCTTAGCGCAAGGTCGGTTAGGCCTGTGAGGTTCTGCATACCGGAGAGATCATGAAACAGATGTTCAGGGTCATTCCATTCAGGCGAGCCTGAGACCGATCTTCTCGCACCTACACCGGAGGCATCCAGTGTTGTTAATTGCGCAGCTAGCTCGCAAGTCAGGGCATCTTGTGGCCCGATTGACAAAGCCTCATGCACTTTCTTCTCTAGCACTGCATCAGCAAAGCTCACTATGCTAGACGCAGAGTGGTCGCGACAGCTTTCAGAAGGCTGCAGCAATCGCTGAGCCCAAGCCCCAGAACTAAGAACAAGCGACAACGCAAGCAAAGACGTTTGCTTAAAAAAGTGTTTCATATCGAGATTCCTTTTTCAGACACAGATATAACCATTGTCAAAGTTAGTTCCTGTCTATATTTCATCTTTAAATTATTCAAAGATAGTAAAGGTAATACGGCAATCCCGGAAAAGATTACTCATTCATCCTTGAAATCACATCTATTCTGGTCTCAGGGTTAGCGTCATCACCCGGATCATAAAAGAGGCCCGCTGCTACGCTAACCAAAACTGCTGGACTGGTCTCAGCGACACAGGCAATGACATGGTTATCCGGGTCATCTTCAGCGAGGAACAGTGGATGCACGGAATTACCGTCTCTAAGAAGAATTGATATCGCGGTTCGTTGGGCCTCGGCAAGCGCGGCCCCCTGAGGGCCGGTGACCCCGCCCTCCCAAGTTAGCTGGACTACTTGTGCGATATCGATTGGGCATTCCCCTTCAAGCCCTAAAGTATCAGGGGCGAAGCGCTCGGCAAGCACAAGGCTAGGACCAGACGCAAGGGGCGTCACTTTTTCAATTTTCAGGCCGACCAGTGAATTCCCATCGACATCTTCGAGTTGTTCCACAATTTCAACACTACGCGGCAAAGATTTGTCGACACTAAAGGAGCCGATAAGGAGCACCGTGCGCTTCTCGAGCGTCTCTATCGCAGGTCGCAATGTCGCGCACAGCGGAGTAACAGTTTCACCAGAGCTGGTTTTAACGGCAAAGGCAGTCGCAGAAACTGATGCACTATTTAGCTGCACAGAAAAGGTAACGGGCATGCCATCCTGGCCGCGAGTCGGAGGCAATCCACATAATCGAGTTGTAGCTAGTGGCGGCAAGGGGTCAAGCCCGTGATACGCAGACAGAATACGAATCTCTTGTTCACTATCCCTTTCATTCTCTTGTGCACTCGCAGCAATAAAAAAGCAGAGTAAGGGTATTGCTGTAAATAGTCTCATTATCTATCTCCATACTTTGTGCGGTAGTGCCGGCACTCAAAAAAACTATTGAATCAGGGCTCGCAATTATAAACTCTCAACTCCCGCGGCACGTCTAAACCATCGATCCTCACATGAAGATAATGTGCGTCATCGATATAATGACTTATTAAATTAAATAATTTTTTCTACCGTCAGTTGACTCAGCAGAGCACATAGACGCTCTTACACCAAATTAGTGAACTTCTCTAGGGGAAAACACGCCCCAAAGTCAAGATAATCCGATTTTCAGGATCAGTGATTTGATAAGTTTCATACGCATTACCGCTCCAATGTCTTTGCATTCCAAGCCTAGGTTACAGTTCTAAAGCTTAACTTAATATTCACTAGTTACCGTAAGACTAGTCCGGGACATGTCGGCACAAATACATATACGATACTGGATATTATCGTTCCACTGAGATAGTTTCTGATTTTCATAAACGCGGCGCTCATTCATGAAAAAAACTAGAACACCAACTCTACTAATATACTTCTTGTTTGTCTTGTCTTCGGCCGCAGCCGTCGCAAAGCCAGACAGCATAACTGTCACTCGCATTGGCGATGCTCCTATCATCACTCCCGAAATGGATACTAGAATGGGTGGCAATATCCAGGGCCCCTCGTTGATTAGGGTACCGGATTGGGTAGAGACCCCCCTTGGCAATTACTACCTGTATTTCGCTGATCACCGTGGCACATACATTCGCATGGCCTACGCCGATGAAGTCACTGGCCCATGGACCGTGCATTCACCGGGTTCCTTAAAGCTCGAAGACTCTTTATTTCCCACTACTTGTCCGCCCTGCTCACATAGGCAGGGGAGGACAGGAGCGCTGTATGCTCATATTGCATCACCTGACGTACAGGTGCGCGAAGATCTTCAACAAATAGTGATGTATTACCATGGCCAAAGTGAAGGCAGACAATTCACGCGCGCAGCTTTGTCTGAAGACGGTATTCACTTCGAAGGCAGAGAAGAAGATCTGGGTCGCGCCTACTTTCGCGTGATTGAGCACGAGGGTTTCCACTATGCTATGAGTATGCCGGGTTACCTTTTTCGCTCTCGCGACGGCATGACGAATTTCAAAGCGGGCCCGCAACTGTTCACTTCTAACATGCGCCATTCGGGCCTGCTGATTCGAGAAGGACGCCTCTACGTATTCTTCACCAATCGGGGCGACGAACCGGAACGCATAATGCTTTCTACAATCGAGTTAACAGATGATTGGAGTGAATGGACTGCAAGTGAACCGATAGAAGTCTTGCGGCCTGAAATGGACTATGAAGGTGCCGACTTGCCCTTGGAAGCTTCAAAGGGGGGGTACATCGATGAGCGGGTTCACCAACTCAGAGATCCAGCCATCTATCAGGAAGGTGATAAGACCTATTTACTCTATTCCGTTGCAGGTGAGAGCGGCATCGCTATCGCTGAAATTAATTTCCATAAGCCTTAATTGACTTCAGAGATCGTATCTATGTAAAAACGAAAACACTAATTAGAAGGTAGAATTCATGAATCGTCTCTCCTACTTAATAAAGTTGGCATTACCGCTTGTGCTAGGTTGTTCCTTTATCGACTTCGCAAATGCTCAAGCACAAATTATCTTATCTCCCACAGAACACTGCCGGGATTTTACGGAAGACGCAATTGTTACCTTTGCCGATCAGGATCTAGCCGAAGTCGTTAATGAGGCGCTGGGGCTCGTCGCAGGAGCAGCACTGAACTGCGGAAAAGCAGCAAGTTTGGAACAGTTAATTGTCGGCACTTCGATTGAGCGAGTGGTTTATGGTGGAACTTTAAGACCCTCGCCGGAAAAGCCCTTCGAGAATCTGGACGGGATTCAAAACCTCACTGGCCTTACCAAGCTGAATCTACTGAATCGACTTATTACTGACATAAGCCCGCTTAGCAGCCTGACAAATTTGATTAATTTAAATTTACATACCAACTGGTTCAGCGATCTCAGTCCGATAAGTGGGCTGACCAATCTAGAGCAACTCATCGTTAGTGAGAATCCAATCTCTGATGTTGGCCCATTGGCTGGGCTCACCAAACTTCGCCAATTACATGTGCACGGATTGTATCCCTATCAACTCCAGCACTATCTCAACATGGATGATGGGCGCGACCCAGGTGTAGTATTTAATGGCATCACCGACATAAGCCCATTGGCAGGTCTAACTGAAATGCGCCTGCTACGTATCCATCTCAATGCCATATCCGATATAGGTCCGCTTGCCAATCTCACCAAGATTACCCATCTACGCATCTATGATAGTCAAATAAAAGACATTAGTGCTCTGGCCAATCTTGATGGTCTGGTTTTGCTTTGGGCTCATAACAATCTGATAGAGGATATAAGCCCACTGAGCGGCATGGCCGGCATGCAGCAGCTTAGTCTGAATGACAATGCCATTTCAGATATTGGCGCCCTCAGCGACATGATAGATATGGAACACTTGTTTCTTAGCAATAATAAAATCGAAGATATTGCCCCGCTAAAGCGATTGCATGCGTTAAAAGTTTTAAGGCTTGAGAACAATAGCATTGCAGACGTGAGCGCTCTCGCCGGAATGACCCTGCTTGGGGAGCTTAGCCTGGCGCGCAACTGGTCTCTTTATGATGTGAAACCACTTCTGCTTAACTCAGGTCTAGGAGATGGCGATGAAGTCGATCTGCGATTTACCCATATACCCTGTTCCGACATGGACGCGTTATCCAATCTGGGCGTTAATCTACTCAGGGTTACTGCAATAAACGGATCAGCCTGCGGCGGCCGACGCTTAGAAGATCCATAATCAAACAAAGCCTGATCGCAAGTAAGCATCTTTAGATAATCCAAAATTGTCTTTGTAGAGTTCAAAAACCAGTGCGATCTAGTCGAGCTACACAGCCGAGTATTAGTTAATGAGTACGCCGCTCCCAGAAGCCGTCACGTATCTATATAGATTTTATCTGCTTATTTTGAATCAGTTGGCATTCGAAGAAAGAAAGGCAATCAATAAGCCCTCAATGGACACCCCTACACTTGGCACCAACAATAGGGTAAGCACAGTTACAAATGATCCGGCGGCGCACAAGATAAGATATTTTCGTAATTTCATAGTTGGTTTCCAATAGTGTTAGCGTGGGGCAAGTTCAAAAATCCAGCTGTTACCATTTTCTATGTCTGCTCGGGCTGCAGCGATAGCCTCGGCTGAAACGGGTGATGGAACGCCACTATATTTCGCAAGTAATTTTGAAGATACGCCGTTAAGCACGTCTCCATCTTTAATTCGAACTAGCTGTCTAGGATAACGCACATTATTCACGCGCAGTACACCTTCGTCATTACCCTCATCTGCATCGAACGCCCATTCTTTCCAAATTTTACCAAGGAAAGACTTCATGTAACCCGAAACAACAAAAATTTTTCCTTCGCTTTCTAGAATAAAAATACGGCGTGTGGAGATAGGATCGTTGAGCTGAAGCTCGATAGTAGAAATATTGTCGGTGAAGCTCCAGTCCGGCTCAGGTCCCGTGTGCAATTCCCCTGCGATCATTTCACCGCCCGGAAAGACGATAGTTGCACCATCAGCGCCGCTGCGTTGGGTTCGCAACGTGCCGAGCGCTACTAAGCTGATTAGCGCAATGAAAACAACGCTTTGGAGTAATGTTTTTAAAATTTCCACTTGTTCTCTCTTCTATTATCTACGACCTTATAATGATGACTATCATAATACGTACTGATTAGTGTGGAAAGGTATAAAACTCTTAAGTCTGTAGCTTGAGCTTCCTTCGTGCATTGCTTCCATAAAGTTTTCAAGAGCTAACAAAACCTCAAGTCAGTTATTTTTAAATAGAGATCCGTTTCGACCATGCTTCGAGATTAGAATATTAATTTTTTTAACAAACCGGCCTGAAATTACACAGATAGAGAAAAACTTTTTGTCAGGCTAGTTATTTACTTTTAAATTTCTGTATATTTTTTGCGTTTCATTTATAGCTATATCTTATTAGATAACAGGGACAATGACTGTCGCAACGTTTATCGTTATTTTAGTTCTTTCATTTGACAATACTCGTGCATGATTTGATTTTATCTCAAGGCATCATAACCCTATAATTTAAATATAGTTTATCTACCTCTTTTCTCCCCGAAGAAAAATTTCAGCGCAACCTTGTAGTACACTTTTCCGAAAAATCTTCTAATGAAAAACAAGAAAATTACTATAGTTATTAAACCTCTTTTTAATCCACGATTAGAAAAGTCCATAATATAGCAATATGCTAAAGCAACCATGATACGCCTAGTGTTTAAAATTGTGCAGATCGGGGCGACGGGTAACCGCTACTCCATCGTATAAACAGTAAATCAGGCTTCCAACGCAAAGTTACGGCGCATTGATTCTAAATAATGGCTGTGCCTGTATCAAAACTACCTTTCCGTTTTTCTTTTTGAGGAGAATTTTAATGTTATCGAAAAAAATTATGCAAATGGCGCTGTTTCCATTAATTTTTAGCGCAAACACATTTGCCGCTGACAATGCCGCGGTACTTGGCGCTTGGAAAATGGACTTAAATTTTCAAGGTCGGGGAGTTCCCGTGGTCCTAACGATCACTGAAACTGATAACGTACTAGGTGGAACCTGGGGCCGCCCACAGGGATCTACACCGCTGTCTGATGTCTCTTTTGACGGTGAAACTCTGTCATTCACGCGTCAAGGGCGCCAAGGCACCGCCCGGATGTCACTTATACTTAAAGGTATGACACTTACTGGCAGTTTGACCACACCTCGCGGTGATTTACCCATAGTGGCTAAGAAGTCGGCTTGAACCTAAGACCTATCACTCGCTTTATTAAAACTAGCTAAAAGTATCACCTTATGGTCGTCATTTGAATTATCTCTGGCCCAGGCGACGAATAGCCGCTACTGCATCGTATGAGGGTTACATGAATCGAACTCAGAGAGTAAAAGTCAGCATCATGAGATATTCAATACATTTCGCGTTATCGCTTGGAATAACTTTACTATGTTCAGCTCTGCTGAACGCACAATTACTAAATTCTTCAGATCCGGTCATACGGCCAGGTTTGGTAGATAAAATCACAGATAAAATACATGTAATTCCCAATAATTTTGTTCGGCTTGTACCTAATGTAGAACCATAATTGGAGACGAAGCTGTCTTAGTTGTCGATACCGGTCTCGGAATCGAAAATGGTATGAAAGTATGCGATTTTGTATCTGAGCTAAGCGGAAACAGAAAAAATTTTATAACTATTAGCCATTACCATCCCGAGCATTTACTTGGTGTCGGAGGTTTTCCTGAGGATGCCATATTGATCGCTTCTAGGGTGCAAAGCCTTGAGATGGAGAATGGAAAGCGTTTAAAAGATCAATTTTCACGTCAATCGGCAATCAATAGTCAGCTAATCAAGAACATGCCCTACCCGACGCCAGATATTCTTTATGATGATGACTACGCAGTAGATTGGGCCGATTTGAACGTACAACTTACCTCCGTCGGCCCTCTTCACACCCGAGGCGATTCAATAATATTTTTCGAAGAGGAGTCTGTTTTGTTTGCGGGAGATGTGATGATGGGCGGCATTATTCCCTCAATAGATTCTGAGTATGCGTCATTTTATAAGTGGCAGGGGACGATAGAAAAAATTTATAAGTTGTCACAAAAATTTATAATTGAATCCCATGGTGATATCGGTGATCGAACTCTTATTCATAAGTGGAATCTACTCATTTCAACGATTTCATCTGCACTTACAGAATATCGTTCCGCGAGTTACTCTGAATCGAAAGCAGCACAACAACTAACTTTGCTTCTTAATGAGGAGTGCCCCGGCTGGAGAAATGATAAGAGGCGTATGAGCGCTGCAGCTGCCTCAGAGTATAGAGAAGTTACTTCAACAGATGAGCACTAACAGTAATTTATGCAGTGCTACGTACTGAATTTTTGACGATAACTGAGTGTATTTATCAATGATCATAACGTCATTCACAGTACATCACTGAACATGCAATTTAATTTACTAACCTTAATGGACTAATCTTCACCATGTCTTTTGTCTCAAACTAACCTCACTCTCTCACTTGGTACTGATATCTGATAAGATAATAGACTTTTGCCAAGGCACAAGCTCCATGAAAAAAATTAAGACGCGTTTAGCTCTGACCTTTTTCTGTCTCTGCTTGCTATTACTATCTGCACAAAGCGGTTTAGCGCAGAATACCGCCGCTGCGGCACAAAACCCATCCAATGCTGATGAGAGTGCCAACTCCACAGTCATCTACACTGCTGATTCTTTTTCTCAGTATAACCCCATAACTGCCAGCGACATGCTAGACCGCATTCCAGGTATCTCTCTAAGAGGTGGCGGGCCCGGTAGCGGCAGAGGTGATCGCGGCCTCGGCACCGGAGGCAACCTGTTGATCAATGGTCAACGTATAGCAGGCAAGGGTAATTCTGCCAGAGACCAACTCGACCGCATTACGGCTGCGGAAGTCGAACGCATAGAAATCATTCGTGACACCAGCGGTGCATTAAATGTGCGTGGTGCCAGCGAAGTAATCAATGTGATCTTGCTTGCCTCGCAGTCGCGCTCGAGCACTACGGTAGAGCTTGTTAATCGACTCAATCATGACGACACTCTCGAGACCGGAGGTTCAGTTGCATGGTCGAAACAGGTTGGTAATTTTCAGGCACTGGTCAATTTAGAGGCACGACCCAACTATGAGAATCGTGACAATCGGGAAGTTCGACTAGGACCCAACAATGAGGTAGTGGGCACTCTGTTCGAGACCAATATCCGAGATCAACAAGAGAATACTCTCTCTTCCAATATGAGCTATAGCCTGGGCGATCACCGTATGCAACTTAATGCGCTAATCAGAGAAGGTGATCACCCACGTCCTGTTCGTCGCGATTTTGTAGATTTTACCGATGCCGGGCTGGTTAATCGTATCGAGGAAGAAGATGTCAACAGAGAGGAAAGTAACTGGGAAGTTGGGGGGGATTATGAGTTTAGCTTCGACGATGGTTCTCGCCTGTCAGTTCTCTTCGTTGCGAATAATGAAATCCGCAATAATGTTCGCGAGCGTTATTCAGCCAATCCCGCAGAAGAAGGCTTGAGCAAAAATCTATTCATCGACTCAAGGCAAGAACGGCAGGAGTTCATCATTCAGGGTAATTATAATTTCTCGATAACCGAAACACAGTCTTTACGCGTTGGAATCGAGAGTGCCGATACCCAGCTCGACTCTAGCTTGCTTATAGGCAGTAGCTCTGGATCAGAACCGGCCTCTGCTAGTGTTGGAGGCCTCTCACCCCTTCTTTCGGTCTCCAACCCAGGAACAAAGGTTCAGGAAATTCGCTATGAAGGTTTCGCCTTTCATAACTGGACGCTTAGCGATCGCAGCTCACTAGAAAGCAGTTTGGTCTATGAAACTTCCGAAATCTCACAGACCGGTGCGGTTAACAAGACACGTGACTTTCAGTTCTGGCGCCCTTCTTTCGACTACCGCTTCAATATTACAGAAAATTTTCGCTTCCGCGGCACCGTAAAACGAAGCGTTTCACAATTGAGCTTTTCAAGCTTCGCAGCGACGACGAACGAAGAAGACCGAGACCTCAATGCGCTTGCCGGCAACCCCGAGCTAGAGCCGCAAACGAGCTGGGACTATGAAGGACAACTAGAATACCGCCTGCCTAACGATGGAGGGGTGATATCCAGCAACATTTCCTATTCTGATATCGACAACTATATTGGTAGAATCAACGCTACCATCGACCCCAACGAGCCATTATCGGCAACAGGAAATGTAGCACCGGCCAAGCGCTGGGCGATGTTTAATCGGGCGAGCATTCGTCTAAACAGTCTCAGTTTACCTAATGCCATACTCGGCGTGACTCTAGGTTTATTCGACTCTGAGATCATCGATCCATTTCTAAAAACAAAGCAGCGCATAGGTGGTCGTGGCTTCGCCGGTATAAATTTCCGTCATGACATTACATCGCTTGGACTGAGCTACGGTATTGATTACAGTCACTCTATCTGGGGTGGCAACTACGACATCGATATCAAAACGATAACGCGGAACGACAGAGAGCGATCGCTGGATCTATTTGTTTCTAAAGTCTGGTTTGAAGACTGGACCTTTCGGCTGGAATCTGACAACACACTTGGTGCGTCACGCTGCCGATATAGGCAACGTTTCGACGGCACCACCATTAATGGCGCGATTTCACTAATACAGGATTCCTGCAGCAGTCGTTATCGCCGCCTTAACCTAAGCATCCAAACTACTTTTTAATTCTCTCTACAAGAAAACAGCAGGAGAAACATGAAAGCTTACAAAGCAGAGACTTGAAATTTGGCGGAGAGAGAGGGATTCGAACCCTCGATAAGATTTCTCCTATACGCCCTTAGCAGGGGCGCGCCTTCAGCCACTCGGCCACCTCTCCAAAAATCGCGAGCATAGTAACATAGCCTGGGGCGAAACGAGAAGGGAAGATCGCACCGCGCGTCTAGAAATGGCGAGGGTTTGCTATTCGGGGGTTGGTACTGCCTGCTCACTTGCAATGCGCTCGTAAATTTCTTCACGGTGCACGGCGACGTCTTTAGGAGCATTGACGCCAATTCGTACTTGATTACCTTTGACGCCGAGCACAGTTACGGTTACTTCGTCACCAATCATCAGTGTTTCGCCAATCCTGCGCGTCAGTATCAACATAATCCTTCTCCCCGAGCAGTTAGCTCCATTACCATTGTTCTACCTCAGTTACACACCGGGGCAAGCTCACGGCAATGGCTGATTTCAGGCACCAACCTTGACGATAAGTTCGACGTGCCAAGGACGCGAAGCGCGGGAGGCTGGGCTCTTAGGTTATACTCTCCTTCTCATAATCTGGATCACCGAGGTCAAACGCGCTGTGCAAGGCGCGCACGGCAAGCTCTAAATACTTCTCCTCGATTACTATTGATATCTTGATCTCGGACGTGGTGATGATCTGAATGTTAATGTTCTCATCGGCCAGTGCCTTGAACATTTTACTCGCGATACCGGCATGAGACTTCATGCCGACGCCAACAACAGAGACTTTGCCAATTTTTTTATCGAGAGAGACAGACTCAGCCTTAAGAGACGCTGCGAGCCCATCGAGTATCTTCTTCGCGCGTTCACTATCACTTCGCTTAACTGTGAAGGTAATGTCGTTGTTACCGTCTGCAGCAGCATTTTGCACGATCACGTCCACTTCGATTCCTGCTGCACTCACAGGGCCAATCACCTGATAAGCAAGACCCGGGATGTCGGGAATGCCTGCGACAGTCAGCTTTGCCTCATCGCGTTGAAATGCAATACCTGCGATAGTTGGATCTTCCATTTTTGACTCACCCTCTAAACTGATGAGGGTACCTGCCCCCTCTTCGAAACTAGACAATACTCGCAGTGGCACTTTGTATTTGCCCGCGAACTCGACCGCACGTATTTGTAAAACCTTGGCACCCAAACTCGCAAGCTCGAGCATCTCTTCGAACGTAATGCTGTCGAGCAGCTTAGCGTCCTCTACGACCCTAGGATCGGTGGTGTAGACACCCTTCACGTCGGTATAGATCTGACATTCGTCTGCGTCTAAGGCTGCTGCTAGTGCGACAGCGGTCGTATCAGACCCGCCACGGCCAAGCGTGGTTATATTGCCGTGCTCGTCGACGCCCTGAAAACCTGCCACAACGACTACATTGCCTTGCTGCAGTTGCGCGCTAATGCGAGTGCCGTCTATTTCCCTAATGCGTGCTTTGGTGTGTGTCTCACAGGTGCGAATCTGGACTTGGTTACCTGTGAACGAGCGCGCGGGAACCCCACGCTTCTCGAGGGCCATACTCAATAACGCAATAGTCACCTGCTCGCCCGTAGAGAGTAATACGTCCATCTCACGTGGCGTTGGATATTCCATAATCTGCTGCGCGAGATCGGTAAGCCGATTCGTTTCTCCGCTCATTGCCGAAAGCACGACCACAATATCGTCACCTGCCGCCTTAAAGCGGGCAACTTTATCCGCCACCGCCTCAATTCTCTCTACAGTACCAACCGAGGTACCACCGAATTTCAATACTAACAGCGCCATTCTCTTGTACTCGATGCCCCTAAGGGCCGAAAAGCCCGCCACTTCGCGAGCTTGTTTGCATTAGCTACCGGCTAGCACGCGTTTTAAAGCTTGCTAGCAACCCATTCTTCAACGCTCGCTACAGCCGCAGGGACTGCTGCGACGTCGCTACCGCCCGCCATTGCCATGTCGGGACGACCGCCGCCCTTGCCACCCACCTGTGTGGCGACCATGTTTGCGAGCTCGCCTGCTTTCACGCGATCTGTCAGGTCTTTACTCACGCCGGCGACAATGCTCACTTTGCCCCCTGCTGTGCTAATCAACAGCACCACCGCACTGCCCAATTTGTTTTTAAGCTGATCCACTGTCTCGCGCAGCGCTTTAGGATCAAAGTCATCGACTGCGCAGGCGAGCAGTTTGATACCAGCGACGTCTTTTGCGCTCGAGGCAAGGTCACTGCCTGCGCTCGACGCAATTTTGGCTTTGAGCTGATCGAGTTCTTTTTCTAGCGCCTTATTGCTCGCGTTAATCTGTTTTACGCGGTCGAGCAGATCTTCTTGATTCGCCTTCACCAGCTCGCAAAGCTGCTTGAGCGTTTGTTCCTCGCGAGCGACAAGCGCAAGTGCACCCTGCCCTGTGACCGCCTCGATACGACGTACGCCCGATGAGATACCTGATTCGCCTACTATTTTGAATAGGCCAATATCGCCGGTGCGCTCAACGTGAGTGCCTCCGCAGAACTCAACGGAGAATTTGCCGCCCATGCTCACCACGCGAACCTCATCGCCGTATTTCTCGCCAAACAACGCCATCGCGCCGCGTTGCTGTGCCGCTTCTAATGCCATGACCTCTTTAGCGACCGATGTGTTCGCCAATATCTCGGCATTCACCGCCGCTTCTATTGTCGCTATTTCGTCAGCGGTCATTGGGGCCGAGTGAGAAAAGTCGAAACGCAGTCGCGCAGCGTCGACAAGCGAACCTTTCTGCGTCACGTGTTCACCGAGCGTATTGCGCAGCGCCGAATGCATTAAGTGCGTCGCCGAATGATTCAGCGTGATCGCTTTACGCGCATTCGCTGCAACCTGTGCGCCGAGCGACGCACCTAGTTTCAGCGAACCGATAACGAGCTCTCCGATATGAAGCATCACGTCGTTCTGTTTCTGGGTGTCGTCCACACGAAACTCAACACCGTCGGCAAACAGCGTACCGCTATCGCCAACCTGCCCGCCCGACTCGCCGTAAAACGGCGAACGCGTGAGTACCAGCGTCGCGGATTCACCTGCTTTGAGCGCGTCGCGAGGCTCGCCATCGACATAGATTGCCGCAACATCACCAGTTGCCTCTAGCACCTCGTAGCCGCGGAAATCGGTAATTTCTACACCATCGAGCTCGAGCTTATCTACCGCCGAAAAATTACCCGCCGCACGCGCTTGTTCGCGCTGCACTTGCATCGCAGCTTCAAAGCCTTCCATGTCGAGCATGATGTTACTTTCGCGAGCAACGTCGGCGGTAAGGTCTACAGGAAATCCATAGGTGTCGTAGAGTTTAAACACCGTTTCGCCGGCTAGCGTGTCTCCTTTGAGATTGGCTATCGCTTTTTCTAGAATCGTCATGCCATTTTCGAGCGTGCGCGCAAACTGCTGCTCTTCATCGCGCAGCGCTTTCTCGACAATTGTCTGCTTCGCCTTAAGCTCGGGGTACGCCTCGCCCATTACCTTCACGAGGCCGGCGACGATCTTATAGAAAAACACCTCTTTAACACCGAGCTGATAACCATGACGCACGGCGCGGCGAATAATGCGGCGCAGCACATAGCCGCGTCCTTCGTTAGACGGCAGCACACCGTCGACAATGAGGAATGAGCAAGAACGAATATGGTCGGCAATAACCCTCAGTGAATTATTGGTGAGGTCTTTAACTCCTGTAATCTCGCCGATGTCTGCCAAAAGCGCTTGAAAGAGATCGATCTCGTAATTGCTGTGCACGTTCTGCATAACAGCGGCGACGCGCTCGAGGCCGGCGCCGGTGTCTACAGACGGCTTCGGCAGCGGCGTCAGTGTGCCATCTGCCTTGCGCTCATACTGCATGAAAACTAGATTCCAGATTTCGATATAGCGATCGCCGTCTTCGTCGGGGCTGCCCGGTGGGCCTCCCGGAACCGCTTCGCCATGGTCGAAGAAGATTTCGGAACAAGGCCCGCACGGCCCCGTGTCACCCATCGCCCAAAAGTTATCTTTTTCGCCGAGACGCGAGAAGCGTGTAGGATCAATCTTCATTTCATCTAACCATAGCGCCGCCGCTTCGTCGTCGTCTTGATAGACTGTCACCCACAGCTTTTCGGCTGGCAAACCCAATTCGACCGTTAGAAACTCCCACGCATACTTAATAGCCTCGCGCTTAAAATAGTCGCCAAACGAGAAATTGCCGAGCATCTCAAAAAAGGTGTGGTGACGTGCTGTGTAGCCCACATTCTCGAGATCATTGTGCTTGCCGCCTGCGCGCACACAGCGCTGCGAACTCGTCGCTCGATTGACCGCTCTAATTTCATCGCCCAGAAAAGCATCCTTAAACTGGACCATGCCCGCATTCGTGAACAAGAGCGTCGGGTCGTTACCCGGTACTAGCGAGCTGCTCGGCACGATCTCGTGACCACGGTCGGCGAAAAATTGGAGGAATTTTTGGCGAATTTCTGCGCTTTTCATAGTCTCTACTTATCGGGTTGTGTTGTCGGGTTGTATTATCGGCTAGTTTTATCAGCTTATTGATGGCGCAAGGCCACTATGAGCTTGCTGATCCAGCTGCGTGCAAAAGTCAGGAAGTATAACGCCTAGCGAGCGGATTTTGCAGACGTTTTTTGAGTTAGGCGGGCAGAAAAACGAGGACAAGCTACTCGTCGTTTCCGGCCTTTACGCCGTTCGACTCGCTACCCTCACTTTTATCTCGACCCAGCAGCGCAGCCATATTCGGCTTGAATTCGAAGTCATCGATAACCTCGTCCGCGGGGACGCGAAGTTTGCCATCGCTGCTGAGAATTACCGAGATATAGCGTGTTTGCGGGAAATGGCTAAGAATAATAGTAAGAATAATAAGAAAAGGAACGCAGAGGAACATGCCCGGAATGCCCCAGATGTAACCCCAGAGCCCCAGATTCAGGAGAATCACGATAGGGCTTAAATTAAAGGAACTGCCCATCAGCCTCGGCTCGAGTATGTTACCAATGCCAATCTGCAAAATCCCGATGCCTGCCAGCACCAGCAAAAACAAGCTGTAACCGTCGGACTGTGCCAACGCGATCATCGCGGGAAAAATAGTTGCAATGATTGAGCCTACCGTTGGAATAAAGTTCAGCAGGAAGATAACTAGCCCCCACACACCAGCGAAATCAACATCGACGGCGCGCAAAAAGAGGTAGCTGAGGAGACCGGTGAGCGAACTGGTGAACATTTTGATGCTAATGTATTTTTGGATGTCGTTGCGGACTCGATCGATGATTTTTCGGACGTCACCCTCCTGCCCGCCTGCGCCGAAGAGCGCAGAGATTTTATCATCGAACCTACCCTGCTCGAGAAAGAGGAAGAGCACATAAATCGAAATCAGCCCACCGCTCGCAAGAATGCCGGCGAATGAAGACGCGATCGACGCAGCGTAGGCAGGCAGGTCAATCCATTCGGTGACCATCTGCATGAGACCCCGCTCTTGATAGGCGGCCATGTCGAGAAAAGGGAGGTTCTCGAGTCTCGTGGTTAGATTAACTTGGTAAACAGGAATCACCTGCATCACCTCTTCAAGTCTACCGCCGAGAAACCCGCCTATTCCCCATAGGGTTAGAGCGAAAGTCAAAAATGACAACCCCAAACAAACCGAGCGAGGGAGTTCGCGCTCTTTCAATTGCAGCCGACCGAACATCGCCGCCAATGTATTGATCAGATACCAAATCGCAATGGCTATCACCAAGGGCAGCAGGAGTGCCTCACCGACGATCAGAAGATAGAACACGAGGACGACCGCGAGGAGTGTCATCGCGAAACTTGGAATCTTCATGTCCTGCTCTCCTTAGTTGGACTGGCTAGATGGACTGGCTAAATGGACTGGCCAAATCGTGAGATTACCACACTCTCACGAACACCAAACACTCCGCAATCAACCGTTTACTGGCCAGTCTCCTCACCTTAGAATGCTAGGCCTCAAATCAACGCGAAAGGAAAAGCGTCTTTGCGCAGCAAGGGTAACAATAGCGTAGCCAGAAACGACGCTGCCGTATCAGAAATGAGCGACGACTTGGCAGCCACGTGCGGGCACTTCTGTCTCGCTGCGGAAAGCGACACTGGGCGCAAGCGAAAAACCAATCAGGATAGATTCTATATCGACGCCGAATCTTCGCTCATTGTGATAGCCGACGGCATGGGTGGCCATCGCGCGGGCGAATTAGCTGCCCAGATAGCGGTAGAGCGCATTCCGACGCACTTTGCCGCAGCACAAAGCGATTCAGATCATTCGGCTGCAGAGTGTCTGCATGTTGCACTGGCGGAAGCAAATGCCGCAATTTTCGCGCAGGCAGCGGCGCCTGAAAACGCAGGGATGGGCACAACTGCCATCGCCGCTCACCTCCTCGACGATCAGCTAAACATTGCCCATATCGGCGACTCCAGACTTTATTTGTTCAGGCGAGGCAGCCTTGAACAACTCACGCATGATCACAGCCTTCTGCAAGACCTCATCGATGATGGTTTCTATACAGAACGCACGTCGCGCTCGACCGGCGTAGGCCATGTGGTTACCCGTGCCCTTGGGATTAAGGCTGCTATCGACAGCGACAAAATCAGCTGCACAATGCAAGAAGGCGATCTCTTATTATTCTGCACCGATGGTTTAAGCGATTTGGTTGCCGACTGGCAGATTAGCGACACACTCGCAGACTGTAAGGGCGATCTTGCATTCACCTGCCGCACGCTGATCAATCATGCTAACCGCAATGGCGGCAGGGACAATGTCACTGTAGTCCTTGCGAGTTACCGCTCAGCGCGGGATAAATAATTCACGCGCCAGTTGAGAGCTGGGCCGCTATTTAGACACCGTCGAAGGCATCGACGAGCGTTGACTGCGTAAGAATCTGCGGCAAAATCGTAGGCTCACCCTCTCTTGGATACAAGAGGTAAAGTGGCACCGAAGGTCGATTGAATCGCTCGAGTACCTCGGTGATTTCTGGATCTTCGTTCGTCCAATCACCCTTCAAATAGGTAATGCCGTTGTCGACTAGCGCTTTTTTGACCGAGTCGCCACTAAGCGATGTCTGTTCATTGGCGAGGCAGGTGATACACCAATCGGCGGTCATGTTGATAAAGACAGGCTTACCTGCGGCGCGCAGCTCTGCAAGCCTTGCCGCCGAAAAAGGTTCGAAATTATCAGCGCCCAGAACGAGATTGCCCTCTTCGTCGTATTCGGCAACGCTCGCTTCCCGCGCCTGAGTCTGCAAGAACGGCGTTTGCATGAGATAGAGCGCAAAGCCAATCGCGACAGCAGCAGTGACGTAATTGAGGCTTAAAGCAATCGGCCCCATCGTAAAGCGCTTCTGGTACAACCATGCCGCAAAGGCCAGTACGACACACGCACCGAGCACGAGCGTCATGCCCATGATACCGACCTGATTGCCGAGCACCCACAGGAAGAAGAGCGCAGAGGCGTAGAGTGGGAAAGCCATAAACTGCTTAAACGTCTCCATCCACTGCCCAGGCTTGGGTAAAAATCGCGTTAGCACTGGCACATACGACAGCAATAGAATCGGCGCTGCCATACCGAGTCCAAGGGCGACAAACACAACCATCGCCAGCGCCCAGGGCTGGGTCAGAGCAAAGCCTAGTGCAGGCCCCATAAACGGCGCGGTGCAGGGAGTCGCCACTGTCGTCGCGAGAACGCCGGTGAAGAAAGATCCTTTATAGCCTTCTTTCTGCGCAAGATTTCCGCCCATGCCCATGAGACTCGTGCCAATTTCGAACACACCCGATAGGCTCAGAGCGAGCATGAAAAACACATAGACTATAAGCGCCAAAAACCACGGCTGCTGAAACTGGAACGCCCAACCGATGCGCTCGCCGCCTGCTCGAAGTACGATCAATACGGTGGCGAGTGCCATAAACGCCACCAGAACGCCCGCCGTGTAAGCCAAGCCATCCATGCGTTGCTTGTGCGCAGTGGCGCCCGAATTCTTAGCGAGGCTAAGTGCCTTCATCGACAGCACGGGAAACACGCAGGGCATTAGATTAAGAATGAGCCCGCCAAGAAAAGCGAAGGCGACATAGAGAAGCAGACCACCGCCCGCCTGATTCTGCTGGCTGGCTGCCGCCAAAGGCATCATTGAGAATTCACTCAATTCGATGGCGGGGCTAGAGAAATCATAAGCTACGTGATCACCCTGCGCATCTTCGAGCACGAGAACACCATAGACCTCGCTCAGGTCTTCGACCATGCGCCGGGGCTGAGAGTGGGTAATCTGCAGTAAATTGGCGCTGAGTGTGACATCGCGCAGTGGCCCGGGCTTGATAACACGGCGCTTTTCGGGGAAAAAATAGGCATCGGTAAAGCCTTCGAACAAGCCCTGCTCCGAGCTGAACCCAAGGCTGACCCGTTCGCCTGCTGCAACGACACTCTGCTCTATATCGTGGTCGGCAATAGGCAGCTGCGCCCGCGCATCAGCGAAAAACTTCTCAGCAACGGCGTCTAGCTGAATGCTTTGCGCCACCGGAAGAGTGAGTTCAAGGCGCTGTTCTCCGGGGATGCAAATCTGCTCGCACACATTCCAGAAAGCCGTGGTAGCTATCGTTGCGCTCGCCTCGCTATAGCCCGAAGGCAGAGTGATAGCGACTGGAATAACCACCTCCTCTTCGTAGCCAAAATTAACGAGGTCGGTCTCATAGAAGGGCAGCCACTGTGGCGCTGGGAACTCAAGCTCGCCAATGCGAGTGCCCGCAGGCACCGACCAGTCAGTTAGGCTTGTCGGCTCGCCGCTGTCGCCGCCCATTTTCCAATACGTATGCCAATGCGCCGCAGGGGTGAGGCGCAGGCCTAACCACTGTGTCTCGCCCGGCACCAGTGTTGTCGATTCACTTAACAGCTCGACTTCAATACTGTTATCCCAAGCGATAGCAGTGCGCTGCGCGAGCAGGTCATAGCCGTGCAGCCGCCCCTCGCTATCGACAAAAGCGAGCATGCCTTCGAGTTCGCCCTGCTGGGGTTCGAAACGGCGATGCTGCTGGGTGCTGATCTGAACACGGTCACCGTCGAGCATGACCTTGCGCACTGGCGCGTATTTCATTACCCGGCGCTGCTGCGGAAAAAACCATGCTTCGTCAGCATCGGCGAAGCGCGCATCGGGCGCCTGCACCATGACATTAATCTCGCCGCCGTGCGCATTGAATGTAGCGGCTAATTGATGCTCGTCGCGCTTCAGCGGCGTGTTCGCGCGCGCCTCTGCAAAGCCGTCTACCCAGCGCGGATCCGCTATGAGCTGCGAGGCAACGGGAAGCGTGAGCGAGAACTCGGCTGCGCCCGGGATACAGATTTCATCGCACACCTGCCAATCGATCTGGGTCGCGAGATTAAATGATGAGTCAGCGTAGTCGGCGGGAATGGTAATTGGGAGAGGCAAATAAACTTCGCGCTCGTAGGTGAAGGTCACAAGGTCGCTGCCGGGGAACGGCGTCCACTCAGGGATTGGCCATTCAATCTCGCCGGCGCTCGCGCCAGAGGGCAAACGCCATTCACTTGTGCTCGTAGCCTCGCCGCTGTCGCCGCCAAATTTCCAATAAGTGTGCCAGTGCTCAATAGGCTTGAGGCGGATCGCAAGCCAAAGAGTCTCGCCGGGCACCACGTTAGTGGTCTCTGACAGCAGCTCGACTTCGATCTGATCGGTACGGTGAACCTGCCCAAAAGTCGAGAATGAGCTTAAGCTTAAAAAGATCAATAACAACAGCTTATAAGACTTAGTTAACATGCATTATTCCATTGCTAGAGAGACGCTTCGCCACTTATCGGCACACTGCTTTCGCGTTAGTTATCGGCAAGCATCGACAGTCAGTTTGCGGGCGAGTAAGAGACAGAAGGTAACAAATACGCCCAATGCTGTCATTGTAGACCTATAATCGATTCGCATCAGCCTCCTCGGCCAAGGCAGCACTCGGTGTCAGAATAAGCGTCGCCTCACGCGACGACCTAATGACTACCCAGCAGATGTTCGACCATGAGCTGCAACGTCCTTGCGCCTCTGAACTCGTTAATATTGAGCCTATAGGCCAGCTCGATTTCGGTCGCAGAGGACGCCGGCCAGTCAGCTTCGCTCACGCCAAAAGCAATGGCATCGACCAGAAATCCGTCATCACCGAGTGGGCTCAACACCATCTTAAGGTGGTTCTCGCCGAGACGGCGTTGCTGCTGAAGCTTAAATCGTCCGTGAAAAGTCGGCTCAGGAAACGCCTGCCCCCAAGGCCCTGCCGCAGCGAGATCTGCCGCACACCCGAGCGTAAGTTCCTCTGCAGAGAGTTCGCCGTCACTGACAATAGTTGCCTGCAACAGTTCTGGACTTAAGACACGAGTCGCCTCGGCCGCAAACGCTTGGGCAAAGGCGTCAAAGTTGGCGCGCGACAGACTCAGGCCCGCCGCCATCGCATGGCCGCCGAATTTGGTCACGAGACCGGGATTCGCCGCAGCAACAGCATCGAGCGCATCGCGAATGTGGAACCCAGGAATCGAGCGCGCCGAGCCTTTGAGCTCGGACTCGGGATCATCGGCATCCGCGAGCGCGAAGGCGATGACCGGTCGGTGGCAGCGCTCTTTGATCCGTGATGCAACAATGCCAACAACACCCTGATGCCAGCGCTCATCGAACAGACTAAGACCCGCAGGCAAGTCATCGGCGTCGAACGCCAACTGATCAACGAGCGCAAAAGCCTGCTCTCGCATGCCTGCCTCGATGTCACGGCGGTCTTTGTTCATGCCATCGAGCTCTAGCGCGTATTCATGCGCTTCGTGCTCCGACTGCGTGAGAAGACATTCGATGCCTGTCGACATGTCGTCGAGGCGTCCTGCGGCGTTGAGCCTCGGACCCACGGCAAAGCCCAAATCACTGGCAGCTAAGGTGGAGAAATTGCGTTTGGCGAGGATCAACAGACTCAGAATCCCGGGGCGCGCCCGCCCCGCTCGGATCCGCTTAATCCCTTCGCTGACTAAAATACGATTATTATGGTCGAGCGCAACCACATCGGCGACAGTACCTAAGGCCACAAGATCGAGCTGTTCGGCCAAATTCGGCTCGGGAATACCCTTGCTGGTAAACCACCCGTTATCGCGAAGCCGACTTCTCAGCGCGAGCATGACGTAAAAGATGACCCCCACGCCTGCGATGCTTTTACTCGGGAACTCACACTCCGGCTGATTAGGGTTGACGATAGCATCGGCCGCGGGCAATTCGCGGCCCGGGAGGTGATGATCGGTGACGAGGGTTTTAATACCTGCAACGCGCGCAGACTCGATGCCCTCAATGCTTGAGATGCCGTTGTCGACGGTAATGATGAGATCGGGGTTTTTACCCTTCGCAAGCTCAACGATTTCGGGCGTTAAGCCATAGCCGTATTCGAATCGATTGGGAACAATATAATCGACATGCGCACAACCAAAGGCGCGCAGGACAGTCAGCGCGAGCGCGCAACTGGTCGCCCCATCGGCGTCGAAATCGGCCACAATGAGAAGTCTCTCACCCTCTTTAAGCGCAGCTTCCAACAGGTCGACTGCCGCATCGATGCCCTTGAGCCTTGCGGGGGGGATAAGTTGGGAGAGAGTCAGTTCGAGCTCTGTGAGGGCCGCCAGCGGTCGCTGGCTATAAATTCGGCGCACCAGCGGCGGCAATGATTCGGGAAGGACTAGATCGCCGGGCGTGCGGGTAATGAGCTGTATTGGCATCCCCTAGCGCCGCGCGTGCGCTTTGACATAATCAGTCACCGCATGCAGGTCGTTGGCCACAACGCTAAAGTGCTCTTCGCGGTCGAAGAGATCGGTAAGGTGTGCGGGTAATTCTGGCGACGCGAGTCCCGCGGCCGTAATTGCATCACCAAATTTTGCAGGATGGGCTGTTGCCAACGTCACCATCGGCACAGAGGGATCGCGGCGGCAGCGACGGGCCGCTTCGACGCCGATAGCCGAATGGGGATCGAGCAACATGCCTGACTCTGCGTTTACCGACGCAATAACCGCACAGGTCGTCTCATCGTCTATCGCAGCACTGTCGAAAATTGCGGACACCCGCTGCCAATGCGCGTCTGACACGCTGCGGAGTTCTTTGCCAAATTTAGCCATTAGATCAGCAACCGCCGCGCCTTCGCGATCGAATACATCGAAGAGGAAACGCTCGAAGTTACTCGAGACGAGAATATCCATGCTGGGCGAATGCGTCTTTGCTAGTTCGGAGACCGAATAGTCGTTATTCGCAATGAAGCGGTGCAGTATGTCGTTTTTGTTTGTGGCAACGATTAACTGGTCTATCGGCAGCCCCATCTTCTTAGCAAGATAGCCGGCATAGATATCGCCGAAGTTGCCCGTTGGCACCGAAAATGACACCTTGCGATCAGGGCCTCCGAGCCGCAGCGACGCCGAAAAATAATAGACAATCTGCATGAGAATACGCGCCCAGTTAATCGAATTTACCGCGACTAATTGACGATCCTCCTCAAGGAAGCTCTGGTCGGCGAAGGCTGCCTTGACGATGCGCTGGCAATCGTCGAAATTACCTTCGACCGCAAGATTGAACACGTTATTACCCGTCACCGTCGTCATTTGCTTGCGCTGCACATCCGACACCCGGTTGTGTGGGTGAAGAATAAAAATATCGACTCTGTCGGAATGGCGGCAGCCCTCAAGCGCCGCAGAACCCGTGTCGCCCGACGTTGCGCCGAGGATAACCACACGCTGATCACGTTTAGAAAGAACATAGTCTAAGAGGCGCCCGAGCACTTGTAGCGCAAAGTCTTTGAACGCGAGTGTAGGCCCATGAAAAAGCTCGAGCACATATTCTTCATTGCCTAAAGACTCAAGTGCGGCTACCTCAGGGTGGTTGAACGCCGCATAGCTGTCTTCAATGATATTGCGCAAATCTGCCGTAGGAATTTCATCACCGATAAAGGGCGTTATAACCTTCATGGCGAGGTCTGGGTAGCTTAACTCTCGCCACGACGCGATCTCTTCGAGTGAAAAATGCGGGAGCTCGGTGGGCACATAGAGCCCCCCGTCCGGCGCCAAACCGGTAAGCAATACCTGCTCAAAATTCTGCTGGGGGCAACCGCCACGCGTGCTTTCGTATTTCACGTTTAATTCCTTTATTCGCCGAAGCTCTCGACTCGAATGCGCATTACCGGCGCGGTGACACTGGCAAGTTTCTCGATCGCTGCGATTGCTTGATTGAGCTCACCTTCTCGCGCCTTGTCGGTTAATATAACGATCGGTACATTTTTCCCATCACTCTCTTTTTGTATGAGCGCATCGATACCAATACCGTGGCGCTCTAATTCTGAGGCGACATTGGCCATCACGCCAACGACATCTTGTGCGGTAATGCGTAAATAATACTCTGTTTCTATCTCATCGATAGTCATCGCCTTAAAATCGGTCCGTAGTGTTTCAAAACCGAGAATAGGCACGCTTGGCTTCGAGAGCCCCTGCGCTTTCGCACGCGCGATATCGATAATATCGGCTACCACCGATGAGGCAGTCGCCTCGGCGCCAGCACCTGGGCCATTATAAAGCGTGCTCCCTACCGCATGCCCGTGAACAACGACGGCGTTACCTACACCATGAACATGCGCAAGCAGTTGCTTCGTTGAAATCAGCGTAGGATGGACGCGTGTTTGTACCCACCCGTTTTCGAGCCGAGCAATACCGAGATGCTTAATGTGATAACCAAGCTCTTTGGCGTAGCCGATGTCCTCTGGGGTCAGCGCGCTAATGCCTTCGGTATAAGTCTTGTCAAACGCCAGCGGCATGCCAAACGCTATTGACGCCATAATAGTCAACTTATGCGCCGCATCAATCCCCTCGACGTCGAAGGTAGGATCGGCCTCGGCATAGCCAAGTGCTTGCGCCTCTTCTAACACATCGGCGAATTCTCTCTGCTTATCCATCATCTCGGAGAGTATGAAATTGCCAGTGCCATTGATGATGCCCGCAAGCCAGTCAATTCTGTTTGCAGCAAGACCCTCACGCAGCGCTTTTATGATCGGAATACCGCCTGCCACCGCGCTCTCATAGGCGAGCGTGACGTCATTCTGCTCGGCCAGCTCGATAAGCGCAGCTCCTCTCTCGGCGATTAATGCTTTGTTTGCGGTGACAACGTGTTTGCCGTTTTCGAGCGCTTTATGCACCACGTCATAAGCCGGATCAAAGCCGCCCATAGCTTCAACAACAACGTCGACCTCAGGATCATTTGCGACCTCGAAGGGGTCTGTGCCCGAATGCGTTACTCCGGCAATATCGACCTGCAGGCTGCGCGAGGCAACCCGGTAGATCTCGATTTCGACGCCGGTCTTACGCGTAATTTCTTTCGCATTGCCTTGTAGCAAAGCGAGCGTGCCGCTGCCCACCGTGCCATAGCCGCAGATGCCCACTTTCAGTGTTTTAGATTTGTCAGAGTTCAACGCATAGCCTCGTAAGAAGAAGACGCGCGCACGCGCGTAGCCTCGAATTATACTGGAATTGAAGAATTAGGATGCAATTAGGATGTTAATTAAACCCTATCAGAGTATGCCTAACATGCCTGCCAGGCGCGTCGCCTCAATGTAACCAGGGACAAGCCTTCCGTCTGGGAAGACCAAAGCAGGCGTACCGTTTACACCGAACTCGTTGCCGAGCACATAATGCTCGAGTATCGGCGTTTCGCAGTCTGCTGCGGGTAAGTTTTGCCCGTTCTTCGCCTGATTAAATGACTTGTGGCGGTCGCTTGAACACCAGACAGACACCATCTTAGGAAAGGCAGGAGAGTCAGCGCCGCCTCGCGGGTAAGCGAGATATCTAACACGAATACCATAGGCCAACAGCTGGTCGAGTTCTCCGTGTAACTTGCGGCAGTAAGTGCAATCAACATCGGTAAACACCGTGAGCGTTGCTTTGACCTCCTCAGGCTCAAAAATAATCATCTCGCTTTCGGCGATCTGGTTAAGCTTCTCAAGATTGGCGCCCTGCCTCGACGTTGCCGAAAGATTAATCAGGCCAGTTGAGCTGGTTCTGTACATATCTCCTGCAAATAAATAATCGCCTGAGATATCGCTATAGAGAATCTCGCCGGTGCTGAGCTGCACTTCATAAATTGTTGGCAGGACCGTCTTTTTTAAATTGATGATTTTGAGCTGATTACCGGAGGCCGTCTCGATCGCAGCCGAAAGCTTGTCTCGTAGCGATTGCTGCGCATTCACCTGCCCAATACCGAAAGCCAAAGCGACGGCAAAAACGGCTGTAATCCAGCGCTTAGGGATACTCGAGTGCAGCGGTTTTATCGCCGCACGAAGTGCACGTCGAAGGGTAGCTGTTGAAACTGTCATGTACTTACTCCTGGCCAATCGTTGACCGCTATCGAGGAGTTGATTTATAGCATTTGGACGCACAAGGCTCAATCGCTGAAGGCTTTGGCTGCTCCTTGCTGCATCGATCCGCGGCACAAACGAAAAAGCCGGCAATAGCCGGCTTGATCAATGCGCTTAGCTGCTGGAACGAGAGCTAAGCTGCTTGCTGCAAAAGAAGCTTATGCTTTCTTTTCAAGCTTCTCGGTGATGCGCGCCTTACGGCCAGCGAGGTCACGAAGGTAGTAGAGTTTAGCTTGGCGAACGTCACCACGACGCTTAACAATCACGCTATCGACCTGCTTGCTGTACTCTTGGAAAGTACGCTCAACGCCAACACCGTGTGAAATCTTACGCACGGTAAAAGCAGAGTTGAGTCCGCGGCTACGACGGCCAATGACCACGCCTTCGAATGCTTGGAGACGCTCGCGCTCGCCTTCCTTGATCTTTACCTGCACGATGATTGTGTCACCAGGACCGAAGTCTGGTAATTCGCGTGCCATCTGTGACTGTTCGATCTGCTGAATGATTTTGTTCTTGCTCATCGTGCCTGCTCCTAAACTCTCTGGGCCCCGCGGCTCACGCCTGAGGATTATTCTGTGTCATGTTTGGTTTTGCCATAAGACGCCAAATCTACTGGTCGCCGTGTTCTTTCTGGTATTCTTTGAGCAGATCGTTCTGCTCCGACGTTAACTCCCTCGCGTCTAGCAAATCGGGGCGTTTACGCCATGTCGTTCCTAAAGCCTGCTTGTGGCGCCAGCGCTTTATTGCGGCATGGTCTCCACTGAGCAAGACGTTTGGCACGTCATGTCCTTCAAAGCTCTGCGGCCGCGTGTACTCGGGGCAATGTAGCAGGCCTTCTTCAAAACTGTCTTGCATCGCCGATTCGCTATCACCTAGCGCGCCAGCTTGGCGGCGAATCATCGCGTCGACAATTGCCATAGCGGCAAACTCGCCTCCGCTGATCACAAAGTCACCTAACGACCATTCTTCGTCGATCTCGCTTTCTAGCACGCGCTGATCGATGCCTTGGTATCGGCCACAAAGGAGAATCAGTGATTCTGCTTGCGCCTCAATAACCACTTTCTCTTGATTAACCTTAACTCCCTGCGGCGAAAGGTAAACCACCTTCGGCACGCTGCCTGAGCGCTCGGTTAATGCCTCTTTCGTTGCTCTTATCGCAGCCACGAGAGGCTCGGTTTTCATAAGCATTCCTGGACCACCGCCAAAAGGCTTGTCGTCCACCGTTCTATGCTTATCCGCGGTGAAGTCACGCGGGTTAACCAAATTAATTTCTACTATGCCGTCACGGATTGCCCGGCCGCAGATCCCGTAGTCGCTTAGAGCTGCGAACATTTCAGGGAGCAGTGTGATCAAGCCAATTTTCATCTCTTGATCTCTTTGCTCTCTTTGCTCTCTTTATAACCTTTATTCTATTTAGAACGCCCGCGTTTTGAATGCCCGCGTTCTCGACATACTGTCTTTGTGTCGCCTTGATTCAAACAACCCAATCTATGCCAGCCCGAACTATGCGAGAAAGTCTGCGTCCCAATCGACGCGAATGACGCGTTTGCCGAGATCAACTTTCAGCACTACCGAATCACTCAGATACGGAATAAGTCGTTCTCGGTCGTCAATGCTCTCCTGCGTTGCCTTAACTACCATGACGTCGTTGGCACCCGTCTCGAGCATCGATTTAATGATGCCAAAGCATTCGTCGTGCTGATTTATTACTGTAAGACCTTCGAGCTGATACCAGTAATATTCGTCGCTCTCTAACGGCGGCAGCGCCTTTCTTTCGACCGACAAAGTGGCACCGTTGAGCAGCCTCGCTTCCTCTGGATTATCGATGCCCTTAAAGTGGGCAATCAATCCCTTCGGTTGCTGCTTGTAGTCATCTATTTCTAACTGCCGCGTGGCCGAAGTTGGAGCTACGCTGGCATCGAAATCTGCTCGGAGCAGCGGATAATCAAGGATTCCATCGGAGGTCTCGGTAAACGAGATGACCCGCACCCAACCCTTGATTCCGTGAACTTTGCCGACTTTGCCAAGAACTACCCAAGCGCCGCTCGAGTCGTCATTCAAAGCTTCATTCAAAGCTTCATTCGAAGCTTCATTAGCAGGCGAACCATTCAAGCTCAGGACTTAAGCCTCAGTGCTTGGCGCTTTTGCAGCATCACGAGCAAGCGTAACGACGCGAGGACTCATCTGAGCACCCTGCGAACGCCAGTAATCCATGCGCTCTTGATCTAGACGCAAACGCTCTTCGCCGCCAGTCGCACGCGGGTTGAAGAAACCGATGCGCTCAATGAAGCGGCCATCGCGCGATGAGCGGCTATCAGTAACCGTGATGTGGTAGAAAGGACGTTTCTTAGCGCCACCACGAGATAGTCGAATCGTGACCATACTTAATTCCTGTTAGGTTTACTTATAAGTTTACTTAGCTAATATTCTATTAAATCCGCGACTTATGTCGACGAACCGTTATCCTGCACCTGCCATTTCTTATAAACAGCGCGCGAAATATCCGGCCTGGATAAAAGGGCGGGTATTCTATGTTAAATACCTGGAGATTGGAAGCGAGTATCACAAGTCCAATTAGAGGCCACTCCTCTTTCGCAGCCCCTGTGCACAATCCGATTGCACAGGTAAAAAGACAATTGCATAAATCGCACGCGGAGCACTCAGAATCGCGGGAAATTACCGCCCGGCCCACCCATGCCGCCTGCGCCGCGCATGCCACCTAGGCCGCGCATCATGTTTGCCATGTTGCCGCCTTTCATCTTTTTCATCACTTTCTGCATCTGTTTGTGCTGCTTGAGCAATTGATTGAGGTCTTGTATCTGCGTGCCTGACCCCTGTGTGATACGGCGCTTACGTGACCCGTTTAACGCATCAGGATTGCGGCGCTCACGTGGTGTCATCGAGTTAATGATCGATTCCATGCGCTTAAATTTAGAGTCATCCACCATCTTGGCTGCACCCGGCGGCAAGGCGCCCATACCCGGCAATTTATCCATAATGCTCGCCACGCCGCCCATATTCTGCATTTGCTTGAGCTGCTCGCGAAAGTCCTCGAGATCGAAACCCTTACCTTTCTTTATTTTATTGGCGAGCTTCTCCGCCTGCGCCCTATCGACCTTGCGCTCAGCTTCTTCTATTAGTGATAGGACATCGCCCATGCCGAGGATGCGCGAGGCGATACGGTCGGGGTAAAAAGGCTCGAGAGCATCGCTCTTCTCACCCATACCAATAAACTTAATCGGTTTGCCAGTAATATGGCGCACCGACAGCGCCGCTCCGCCTCTTGCATCGCCGTCTGCCTTAGTCAAAATCACGCCGGTCAGCGGCAGCGCGTCGTTAAAGGCCTTCGCAGTGGTGGCGGCGTCTTGACCGGTCATCGCATCGACTACAAATAGAGTTTCGACAGGCTTTAGCAACGCATGCAGGTCACCAATTTCGGTCATCATCTCGGTATCGATGGCGAGCCTACCTGCGGTATCGACAATGAGCACGTCGATAAACTTGCGCTTTGCCTCCGCTAACGCTGCCGCAGCAATATCTCGCGGCTTCTGCTGCTCATTGCTTTCGAAAAACTCAACCTCGACTTCTGCGGCAAGCGTCTGCAACTGCTTTATCGCCGCAGGTCGATAGACGTCTGCACTCACAACCATGACCGACTTTTTAACAGTCTGCTTGAGGTAGCGCGAAAGCTTTCCTACCGATGTCGTTTTACCTGCCCCTTGCAGACCTGCCATCAGGATAACCGCAGGTGGGGCGGCTTTAAGATCGAGCTCGCTATTGGCATTACCCATAACGGCTTCAAGCTCAGCTTGAACTACTTTAATAAAGGCCTGACCAGGACTCAGACTCTTGCTGACCTCCTGGCCTACCGCACGCAGACTCACGCGATCGGTAAAGTCTTTGACCACGGCAAGCGCTACGTCTGCCTCGAGCAACGCGCGCCGCACCTCGCGCAGCGCGTCCTGAATGTTTTCCTCTGACAGCACCGCCTTACCAGTAAGCTTGCGGAATGTGCCTGAGAGTCTTTCGCTAAGGGTATCGAACACCTGTGAATTACCACCTAATACTGTCATTGCCCGACTAGCGGGTGATTAAAAATGCCGAGCCGTACTCGATCGAGACCCAAGTATAGCGCAGATGCGCGGCAAAATGACGCTCAAAAACTGCTTCAACGCCCATGACACATGTGCGACACTTTCCGACTCACACGTATTAGTCGCATTAAAGCGATGGAGTGGCCCGAAAAACATGCAACAAACCGCTGGCGCAATCGCGATCCTCTTCTACCTAGCAAGCATTGTGCTGCAGGCAACTGGGATGCGTCGAGATAAGCGCCGATCAATTATGCTCGGCTGCGGCTTTATTGCTGCGACGGCTCATGCGACAAGCGCATTCGCCCTATTGCATGCACCCGGCGGATGGCATTTTGGCCTTGTCGAGATTAGTACACTGATCAGCGCGGTCATCTCACTGCTTGTCCTTTTTAGCAGCCTTCGAAAGCCGCTCGACAACCTCTTTCTAGCGCTTTTCCCGCTCGCTATCTTATCGATCGTCGTATCGATGAATATCAGTAGCCAGTTTCCTCCCACGCAGCTCGACAGCGGTTCGGCAAGCCACGTGCTGCTTTCCATACTCGCTTACAGTGTAATAACCATTGCCGCTCTGCAGGCGCTGCTGCTTGCTTATCAAAACAACCGATTAAAACATCATCACCCGGGCGGGCTGCTTAGCAAACTACCTCCTCTGCAGGATATGGAGGCACTGCTGTTCGAGCTGCTCTGGGCAGGCCAACTTCTGCTCAGCACAGCCATAGTCGCCGGCTTCCTCTTTTTCGATAATATCTGGGGAATCGATGGGGTCATCCATAAGACTTTTTTCTCTCTACTGGCATGGACTGTGTTCGCGGCACTCCTCTGGGGGCGCAGTAGTTTAGGCTGGCGAGGCGTGACAGCAATTCGCTTTACGCTGAGCGGCTTTGCTCTGTTAATACTCGGATTTTACGGGTCAAAATTTGCACTCGAATACCTCATACGATAATTAACTCATTGCTTACAAATACTTTGTTGTAGAGCCAACAGACACTTTTTACGCAACCCTCTCAAGCAACCATCTTAGGCAACCACATAAAAAATGAGTCAAGACGACAATTCGTTACTCGCACTCCTGCTCTCTTTTCTCGCGCTCATCATCGCGTCGGCTTACTTTTCATCGAGCGAGACCGGAATGATGAGCCTCAATCGCTATCGCCTGCGCCACCTGGCGCGCACGAATCATGCGGGCGCAAAGCGGGCGAGCAAACTATTGGAAACCCCCGACAAACTGATCGGCGTTATCCTTATTGGTAATAATTTCGTTAATTTTCTCGCGGCTTCAATCGCCACCTCAATCGCGATTGCCGTGTTCGGCGACCCCTCGCCAATTCTCACAGCAGTTGTGCTTACCCTTGTCGTGCTTATCTTCGCCGAGGTCACACCTAAAACGATTGCGGCGCTGTATCCCGAAAAAGTCGCCTACCCTTCGAGCCTTTTACTCGCCTTGCTGCTCAAACTGCTCTATCCGGTAGTGTGGATTGTCAACGTGGTATCCAATGCGCTTGTCCGACTGCTCGGCTTTAGCTCCGAGGCGAGTGGCAATGAGAACCAACTAACCCCCGATGAACTCCGCACCGTGGTCTACGAATCTGGCGGTCGCATTCCAAGGCGTCGCCACGGAATGTTAATGAACATCCTTGATCTCGAACGCGTGACAGTCGACGACATTCTTGTCCCCCGACACGAGCTCGTCGGTATCGATATCGAAGACGATCTCAATGACATTCTTCTGCAGATAAGCAGCGCTCAACATACTCGTCTGCCAGTCTACAAACACGATATCGATAATATCGTTGGCGTGCTGCATCTTCGCAGTACGGGCAAACTAATAGGCATCGAAGAACTGAACAAATCAGCATTGCTGCAGGAAACCGCCGAGCCCTATTTCATCCCCGAGAGCACGCCGCTACACACACAATTGTTCAATTTTCAGCAGAAGAAGGAACGCATGGCGGTAGTTGTCGATGAATACGGGGCGGTCAAAGGGATTATTACTCTCGAAGACATTCTCGAGGAGATTGTTGGCGAATTTACGACCGACCTCGCGGCAAGCAGCAAAGACATCCACCCACAGGACGATGGCAGTTTCTTAATCGACGGCTCTGCGAGTGTGCGCGATATCAACAGGGTGCTCTCTTGGGACCTCGATAGCACTGGCGCCAAAACACTAAACGGGTTGCTAACCGAATCACTTGAATCGATTCCAGACTCATCGGTCTGCATTAATCTCGAGGGCTATTACGCGGAGATAGTTCAGGTTAAAGACAATGTGATTAAAACAGTGAAGATGTGGCGCGCACCCAACGCGACTTTCGATGATGGAGTGGACGGCTAAGCATAGATGCGGGGCTAAGCGTCGCGCCAATGCTCGAGTCCCAGCGCGGCATCGCAGTAACGCACAGTGAGTTCGATGCGTTGTTTGTGGCCCGCCGCTGCATCACTCGAGAGATCCCGGCCCAGGTGAGGCGCGTCAGAAGAATGTAGGGCAAGACCAAATGCGTACTCCTCGCCCGCCAACGCGCCCCGCCAGAAACGCCATGGCTTCGGCGTTTGGGCAGCCAAAGAACCCTCAAAGCTAATACTCACAGAGCCCTGTGATTTGACATGGGCCTCGCTCGCGCCAGCATCCTCGGCAAAACTAAAACTAAAATCAGCAAGCGGTATGGCAAGGCCGAGCCCTCTCGCCTTGATATACGCCTCTTTGAGCGCCCACAGCGCATAAAATCGGGGCAACCTAGAAGACTCAGGAAGCGCGAGAAGCGCAGACTGCTCGCGCTGAGAAAAATAGCGCGCTATCAGCTGCTCGACTCGGCGCTGCCGCGCCGCATACTCTACATCCACACCCACCACTCCCAGCCGAGTGACAGCAACCACGACGCGGTCGCGCGAATGTGACAGGTTAAACGACAGGCCGCTTTCGCCAACGAGTTGTGGACGTCCGTGCGCCCCGAGGCTTATCTGTAGCACCTCGTCTTCAACATAACGGGCAAGTACGGTTCTTAGCATGGCGCGCGAGAGCAGCAACTGCCGCTTGCTGCGCGCAAGATCATAGCGCGCGTACCGAGCCTTCTCCGCAGCACTCAATAAGCTTATGGTGTTCGCCTCGAGGTCTGCCAACTCGAACTCAGACGAGTCGAGTATCCATACATCAATACTCTCGCTCATGACCATAGTCCTCCGCTTTTCGCGAGCTCACTAAGCCGCGAGAGCACTCTGCCATCGTCGCTGTCGTAAATACAGCGCAGCTGCTTTGCCGCGATGCGCGTTTCCTTTGGCGTTGCGAAGGCATTATTCACATAATGTGTAGAATCGATCTCGATAGTTTGATTAACGTGGCTATGCCCGTACACGTGAATGTCTGGCGCAAGGAGACGCACCTGCGCGCCTAGCTCGGCACTTCCCAACACTGGATAGACTGTGCGCTTAGACTCAGGCACCCAGCTGGGCATGACATCGATAGAAGGTAAAAAATGCGAACAGCTGATTCGCGGACATATTTTTTCCCCGCTTCGCTGGGCGAGCCCTTGCTCCGACCGCGCTTTGGCCCACTCGAAAACGCCTGCGTTGAGCTGGTGGAAATGGCGCGTCACCGCTTGGCTATCTGATAGCGAAGCCGGCCAGCTGCAAGCAGAGAAATCGCGCCAACCAAGACGCAGCGACCTATCCAGCGCGGCAAACGAAAAATCATACCAAGACAGCAGCGGAATAAATTCGACGCCTGCGTACTCGAAGGGTTCTGTGGCAATGCCTACTTCGCTACAAAGGCGTTGAATCGCCTTAAATTTCGCAAGCGAACAATCATAAGAGCAGCGGCGCACCCAGAGGTCGTGATTGCCTGGCACAAACACAACCTTGGCAAAGCGCTCAGCGCAGCCACGCAGCACACGTTCGAGCAGCATCAGGTCTTCAGAGACATCTCCTGCGAGCAGCAGCACATCTGCTTGGTATTCGTGACGATCTATACCCAGTACCCATTTAAGATTCTGAGGGTAGTCAACGTGGATATCAGAGACCGCGTGAACCCTCACCTAGCGCCCTTCTCTACGCTTTGTGTGAGTTTTGCCGTTCCTCTTACTATTACGCCACGAGAGTTGCGAGCGCTTCACCTCGACGCTGATAGACATCATTTCCGGGCTTTCGCGCTGAGTTTGCTGGATGTCGCCAGATGCGCTTTGATGTGTTCAGCGAGCAGCAAATAATCGTCACGGCGCGGATCAGTCTTACGCCATGCCATGCCTATCTCTCGATCTACGCTTTCATTACTGAAATGCTTAATACTCAAATGCGTGTCGCCTAAAACGTCGGCGGCCACAGACATGGCAGGCAGTAGTGTAAGCCCGAGTCCGTTGGCGACCATCTGCACGAGAGTATGTAGGCTATTGCCTTGGTATACGATGTCGGTCGCTGCCGCCTTTAGCTGGCAAGCCTCGAGTGCATGATCCCTAAGGCAATGGCCCTCCTCCAAGAGCAGCAGGCTTTCGCCGCGCAACTGTCCTTGTTCGACCTGCTTGAGTTTTTCGAAGACATGGCCCGGTGGAAGACAAAGCAAAAACTCATCCTTACATAAACTAATCACTTCCATATCGGGCAGCGGGTAAGGCAAGGCGAGAATAATGAGATCGAGTTTGCCTTGCTGCAATTGGCGCTCGAGTTGGGCGCTCATCTCTTCTTTGAGAAACAGTTTCAGCTTCGGAAAATTTCGGCGCAAACTGCCAAGCATCGGCGGCAAAAGAAAGGGGCCGATAGTGGGGATCACCCCAAGACGCAGATCACCGGACAGCGGTTCGGCATGCGCCTTAGCGAGTGCTACAAAATCTTCGACATCGCCCAAGATCACCCGCGCCTGCTTCAATAGTTTCTCGCCCAAAGGCGTGATAAGGACGGATTTTTTATTGCGCTCGAAAACCTTTGCGTCGAGCTGCGATTCGAGCTCAGCAATGGCGGCACTCAACGTCGACTGAGTCACAAAGCACGCGTCAGCGGCTTTGGTAAAGTGTTTATGCTCAGCGACGGCACAGAGGTATTTAAGCTGTTTTATTGAAGGAGACATTACCCGATGGTAATCGAAAAAAACGATGCTGGCACTCGATAAATTCAATTTGAGTGTTGAATGAGCATCGCCTAGACTGCCATCCTATTCGTGATGGGTCATCTAGCCATCGCGTTTAATCGTTATCCTGTCGAGGCCAGCTCGCTTCGCTTTATTTGCAAATGAAACTAGGAGAACACCATGTCATTAAAAGGTTCTAAAACCGAAGACAACTTGAAAGCCGCCTTCGCAGGCGAGTCTCAAGCTAACCGCCGCTATCTCTACTTCGCGCAGAAAGCCGATGTGGAAGGTTATAACGACGTTTCAGCACTCTTCCGCTCAACTGCCGAAGGTGAAACTGGACACGCTCATGGCCACCTCGAATACCTTGAAGAGGTAGGTGACCCTGCCACTGGTATGCCTATGGGTGGCACAGAAGACAATCTTAAGTCAGCAGTGGCCGGCGAGACACATGAGTACACAGACATGTACCCAGGTATGGCGAAAGATGCGCGCGACGAAGGCTTCGATGAGATAGCTGACTGGATGGAGACTCTCGCTAAAGCAGAGCGCTCACACGCAAATCGTTTCCAGAAGGCTCTGGACGCGCTGGACGACTAATTCGCGTAGCGAACGTCAATAACCCCTCGGCCCCGAGTGGTTATTGACGTTCGCTGGCAGCGGCAAGGCTCGACACCGTCGAGCTACTCTAAAAACACCCAAAAAACGCATTCACACGGAAGAAGATCGCGCACAGGATCTCTCGGAGTTTGGCTATGGCGCACGAAGGAAGAGAAGGTGGCCTCGACGCCCCCACTCGTCACCCTCTAAATCAGAACGATCCACAGTTCTGGGACGAAGACAATCTCAATAAAGAACTCGAGCGCGTCTATGATATTTGTCATGGCTGTCGACGCTGCGTGAGTCTCTGCAATGCCTTCCCTACCCTGTTTGATCTGATCGATGAAAGTCCAACACTCGAAGTCGATGGCATCGATGTTGCTGACTATAACAAAGTGGTCGACCAGTGTTATCTATGCGATCTGTGCTATCTGACGAAATGCCCTTACGTGCCACCCCATGAGTGGAATGTCGATTTTCCTCATCTCATGTTGCGCGCGAAGGCGATAAATTTCAAAAAGGGCGACACCAAATTCCGCGATAACATCATTACCAGCACAGATATGATCGGCAAAGTTGCCTCACTGCCGGGTATCAACACACTTGTGAATGTTGGTAATAAGACAGCACCCATCCGCGCGATGCTCGACAAAACACTTGGCATTCATAAAGACGCCAAATTGCCTCCATACACCAGCAAGCCGGCGCGGAAAACACATGGTGCGCTCATTTTCGATCCTCAAAAGGCCGCGGACAAAGCCATCGAGAATCAGGCTGCGAACGCGACCGTGCACGAACGCGTCACCCTGTTCACGACCTGCTATTGCAATTACAACGAACCTTCGATAGCCGATAGCGTCATTAAAGTGTTCGAGCACAATGGTGTCGGGGTCGACCTCGCTGCGCGCGAACATTGCTGCGGCATGCCAAAACTCGAGCTCGGCGACCTCAAAACCGTCGAGAAACTTATGGAGAAAAACATCCCAGCGCTTTACGAGACAGTGAAGGCTGGCAATGTAATCGTGGCAGCAGTGCCTTCGTGTGTGCTGATGTTTAAGCAAGAGCTGCCGTTGATGTTCCCTGAGAACGAGCAAGTGCAGGCGGTCGCCAAAGCATTTTTCGACCCCTTTGAATACCTGCACAAGTTGCATAAAGAAGGCCGATTGAATCTAGACTTCAAACACTCACTTGGTAATGTCAGCTATCACGTCGCGTGCCACCAACGTGTGCAAAACATCGGCCCAAAAACCAAGCTCGTACTCGAACTTATTCAAGACACTATGGTGAAAAACATCGAACGCTGTTCGGGCCACGACGGAACCTATGGCGTTAAGTCGGAGACACTCGAGTTCGCCAACAAAATCGCTCGCCCGATTGTCAAACAGATAGAGCAACAGGCGCCGGATCATTACGGCAGCGACTGCCCTGTCGCCGGTCGTCATATCGAGAACAACCTAAAAAATAAGGCCAAGGATAGCCAAGACGCCATTCACCCACTTGACCTGCTGTGCCTCGCTTACGGTATTTAACGGCGAAGACTCGGCGCATCACCGAAACGTTTTAGATAGGATAACTATGAAGAAAATAGCATTGACAGACCTGCTCTCAATCGAAGAGTACAACGCACAGCGCCCTGCAATTCGTCAGTCGATGATGGATCACAAGCAAACGCGACGACTCCCACTTGGAGATAACGCGTCGATTCATTTCGAAGACTATATGGTTATGCGCTATCAAGTACTCGAACTCATTCGCGCTGAAAAAATACGGGGAACTGAGGACCTTGAAGGTGAACTCGAAGCCTATAACCCGCTCATTCCCGATGGTAAAAACCTCAAAGCAACCTTCATGCTCGAATTCCCTGATGAGGGGGAGCGCCGCGAACGACTAGGTCAACTCATCGGAATCGAAACTCAGGTCTCTATCCAGATAGACGGCTTTGCAGCGGTCTACCCGATAGCGAACGAAGATCTCGAGCGCAGTACTGAGGAGAAAACCTCGGCTGTGCATTTTTTACGTTTCGAGTTTAGTGATGAGATGATCGCCGCCGCCAAGGCTGGTGCAAAGTGGGTCGTCCGCAGCGAGCACATAAACTACCAAGTGGCAGTCGATCCAGTTCCTGAGATGATTCGTGAATCTCTGCTGCGCGATTTCGACTAGACATTGCTGTTTGCATGGCGACGTTTCCTGATCGCCACAGCGAGCTAATTGTTCCTATCAGGTTGATCGGGTAGACTCGAGCGAATAACTCGACTATCCGATCACCAAGGACAATTAAAAATGACCCGCTTAAATTCTGTTGCTACCGCGTTCGCGGCAGCAGCCCTCCTCGCCTCATCTTTCGTATCAGCTGATCATCATGGCGGTGCCCATACGAGCTCGATCACAAAAATAGACTCGAATGAATTTGGTATCGATGCCAAAGAAATCGCCGATATCAACGCGCAAATGCAGGCAGCGGTAGACGGCGGTTTTATCGCTGGCAACATTCTACTAGTCGGCAATAGCGAAGGCGTTGGTGTTCTCGAAACCGCTGGCACACAGGGTCCGGGGCAATCTACCCCGATGGATGAGCAGACGTTTTTCCGCATTTATTCGATGACCAAGCCCATCGTTAGCGTTGCAACAATGACCCTTGTCGAAGATGGCCTCCTCGCAATCTCGGATCCGGTGTCAAAATACATTCCCGAATTTGCCAACATGACGGTTATCAACGAAGAGACCGGCGCAATCACTCCCGCCGCGAATGAGATGACGGTGCAAGACCTCCTAACACACGAGTCGGGCCTCATCTACGGCATCTTCGACCCAGAAAGTGAGCTCGGGAAAATGTATTTTCAAGCAGGCTCGCTGCGCGCCGACATCACCGCTTTAACGCTCGCACAAAACTTGGCGGCGCTTCCCCTTCGTTTCGAACCCGGCACTAAATGGAACTATTCCCGCTCAACCGATGTGCTCGGTGCAGTGATCGAAGTCGCGGCGGGCAAGCCCCTCGACGCGCTGTTGAATGAGCGAATTTTCGCGCCGCTAGGCATGGATGAAACAACCTTCTTCGTTGATGTCAGCAAGGCCGCTCGAATCGCACACCCTATCCATGGCGAGATGGCTGATCCTACTGTCGTAACGCCGATGCTGAGCGGCGGCGGCGGCCTGCATTCGACGACCGAAGACTATGTGCGCTTCGCGAGCATGTTGCTCGGCGGCGGCGAATACAATGGCACTCGGATCCTCGAGGCTGACACGCTTACCGCAATGCAGCAGAAATTCATCGGCGATAGTGTTGACCGCAGCGCCTACTTCTATGGCTCACGCGGCGATTGGGGGCTGGGCTTCCACCTCCAGCCGATCCCAGGCGCAGACAATGAGGGCCCTTTCAATTTCGGTTGGCAAGGCGTAGGTGGCACGGTCTTTATCGTCGACCCAACCAATGACTTTTTTATGCTCTATATGGCGCAGGTTCGTGGCGGCCCAGCCGGCGCGCCAATGGATCTCACCAAAGCGCAGGCTGCCGTGTACAAAGCTATGCTGAACTAAGTCGGCTCAAACCGATTCAAATTGCGCTTTCGATCGTTAAAAACGATTGAAAGCTGCGATATTATTCATTTTATTGATTTTGATTACAGGTCTATTGTGTCTGCAAGTGAGACGATAATGCCTCACACAAATCCCTAAAGGAGAACATCATGGGACTTCGCATTAACGACACAATACCAAACTTGCATGTGGAAACAGATCAAGGCTCGTTCGACCTACACGACTGGATTGGAGATAGCTGGGCTATTTTATTCAGCCACCCGAAAGACTTTACGCCTGTCTGCACAACCGAATTCGGCGCTGTTGCTCAACTAGCAGCCGAGTGGGAAAAACGCGGCACCAAGGTAATCGGCCTGTCGGTTGATGACGTCGAGGAGCATGTGGTGTGGAAACGCGATATCGAACAATTCGCGAAGGCTAAAGCCGGTTTTCCGATTATTGCGGATAAGTCACTCGCCGTTGCGAAAGCGCTAGACATGCTTCCCGCCGAGGCCTATCTACCTGATGGCCGCACCGCTGCAGACTCGGCTAGTGTACGAGTGGTGTTTATCATCAGCCCCGATAAGAAGTTGCAACTCTCAATGACCTATCCTATGTCGGTAGGCCGTAATTTCGCCGAAGTACTGCGTGCACTAGACGCCTTGCAAACCACCTATAAAACGCCGATAGCAACACCGGCAAACTGGGTTCAGGGGCAAGACGTCATCGTAGCCTTGTCACTAGATGATGCGGCGGCGAGAGAAAAATTTGGCGAGATCAATGTCGTGCTGCCCTATCTAAGAACGACCAAATCACCCAAGTAACAAAACGGCTGAATTTTTCTTTCACTTTAGCCGAGCAAATCATATTTGCGAAGATAGCCGCGGAGCTGGTGATAGCTTACCGACAGCAGCTCTGCGGCCTTCTTTTGGTTAAACTGCGCACGCTCAAGCGCCTGTTTGAGCAGTGTTATTTCGAAATCTTGTACCTCTTGTTTAAAGTCTATCTCCGCTCCATCCAAAACTTTTCCAGCATTCAGACCAGATGCAGCAGCGTTGCCGATTGAGGGGTTCGAATCACCTGATCCACTGCCGCCGCCTATCTCTCCGCCCTCTTCAGACCCGACTGCATTACTCGCACTACCCAGGCGGTAAGGCGAATCGAACGGATCGAAAACAAGCGCATTGATCGCGCCCTCTTCATTCTGGTAGACCGCACGTTCGATCACGTTTTTGAGTTCGCGAATGTTCCCCGGCCACGAATACCGCACGAGTGCTTTTTGCACGCGATCACCGAATCCCATGAAGGCCTCGCCACCAAGCTCTTTCACCATACCCACTGCAAAATGCTCAGCGAGGATCAGAATATCTTCGCCGCGCGCCCGCAGGGGCGGCAACGTGACGACGTCGAAAGCGAGCCTGTCTAATAGGTCCTCTCGAAACCTACGCTGACGGGCAAGCCTAGGCAGGTCTTCATTCGTTGCTGCGACAAGGCGAACGTCGACCGTCAGTGTTTCGTTACCGCCAAGCCGCTCAAACTCACCGTATTCGATTACCCTGAGTATTTTTTCTTGCACGGCCATCGCAGTCGTTGCCAACTCATCAAGGAATAACGTGCCTCCATCGGCGCGTTCGAAATAGCCTTTACGCAGCTTCGTCGCACCAGTAAAAGCCCCTGCCTCGTGCCCGAACAGCTGTGCTTCGAGCAGCGACTCGCTCATCGCTGCGCAGTTAACTTTGAGAAACGGCGCATCCCATCGCGGGGAGAGATAATGCAGGCGCGCTGCGATCAACTCTTTGCCGGTGCCGCGCTCCCCTGCGATCAGCACCGATTTATTGAGCGGTGCCACGCGCGAAATATGCTCCTGCATCTCGAGGAAACACGCTGACTCGCCGATCATTCGAGGCACTTGGGCAGGCGCCGTGCCGCCCGCAGAGTCTCTATCCGCCGCTTTTTGATCCATGCTATTTCTTTTCCTTTTTTTCTCGATGACAACAAAAGCGCAATTTGGCGCCCATGAGTTTTAGTGAACTACGTTCGCCCGGCTAAACTCGCTGAACTGTCCCTGTGTGGCCAAAATTACTACTAGGTAGCTTATTTGACCACCTCGGGGCGGATAAACTTTCAGATAGAAAATTTATAGTAACAATATCAGCATCTTAATAAGCGCTACTAAGTTGGCACAGTCTATGCAATTCCTATACCAGACAGCAATAAAGGGCGCCTCGGCCCGATCCAGCACATGCGAAGGCTGAATCAAATACCGATAGGACACCCGCCAATAAAGCGAAACGGCTGCCTCACAAACGAGGCACATGACAGACAGAGGAAACAGCAATGAGCATATTTACTCGACTTTCGGACATCGTAAACTCCAACATCAGCGCCTTGCTCGACAAAGCAGAGAACCCCGAAAAAATGATCCGTATGGTCATTCAGGAAATGGAGGAAACCCTCGTTGAAGTTCGCAGCACGACTGCGAAAGTGATCGCCGACAAAAAGACACTCAAGCGTCGCGTCGATACCCTGCATAAGCAATCGCACGACTGGGAACAAAAAGCTGAGCTCGCTCTGTCGAAAGGACGAGAAGATCTCGCTAAAGCAGCCTTGGTCGAACGCTCGGCGATTAACTCAAGCGTTGCGATTACCGAGACAGACCTCGCGAAGCTCGATGAAACGCTCGACAAACTCAGCAGCGAGATCGAACTCCTTCAAGCCAAGCTTAACGATGCGCGCGCGCGTCAGAAGACTATTCTTCTGCGCACCCGAGCAACAGAAAGCCGCCTAAACGTTCACGACAAACTCAAAAGCCATACCATAGACAGCGCGCTCAACAAGTTTGAGCATTTCGAGCGAAAAATCGATCAGATGGAAGGACAACTCGAGACGGGGCATGTCGAACAGCGCGGCTTACAGAGCGAGTTCGAAGAATTAGAGCGCCAGGAGCAAATTGATGCCGAACTCGCCGCACTTAAGGCAAAGATGGCGAAATCGGCTGCTAACGCTGCCGAGCAGCCATAGGCGATGGCGCTGCGAACCGCTAGACTCTCAATCTAGCGCTTAGCGCCAGTGTTCATTGTACTTACGTGCGACAACACCTCGGCAACCCATTTATCCAATGGCCTCCTTAACGCTCGGGGCAATTGTAAAAAACAGGCACCTATTATGAATGCTTTCGTTTTCATCATCTCAATCGTCGGCATGGTCCTCTCTTTTGTCACGTTCTGGATTTTGCTTGCCCGCAAGGATCGACACAAAATATCCGTGCAGGCAGGCAGCCAGTACAACTTAGATGATCTCTCGTCTATGGCGCAGTCGCTTACCGAACGCATAGACATACTCGAATCGATTCTCGATGCCGAGGTACCAGACTGGAGGGCTAACAATGAGCAATCCTAGACTACGCGCGACGCTTAATCTCGATTCGGACAATGCTCGCTGGCTTGGCGTCTGTGCCGGGATAGCACGCTGGCTCGACCTCCCCACTGCTCTGGTCCGCGTCATCTTTGTTATCTGTGTTATTAGTTGGCCGACGTTACTCATCGCGTACGTTATTACCTATTTCGTCCTTGACCGAGGCATAACACCTGACTCGGTACAGGACTACTTTCGCGGCGCCGACACCGCAGAGCACTTTCGCAAGTTAAACTACCGCAAGCCACTCTACCGCTACCCCAGGCAAGGCCGCATTGCAGGCGTTTGTGCGGGCATCGCCAACTACCTTGAGATAAAAACTTTTTGGGTCAGACTTGCAACGCTAGGATCACTATTCCTGTTTGGCCCGTTTACCCTGCTCGGCTATATCGTCTGCTGGGTAGCCTTCGATGTCGACCCCAATGAACCTGCTTGCACGGGCCGTCGTGCTAAATTCGGCACTGATGAATCAGCACACTCAGCGCCCGAAAGCATGAGGCCGCGCTACGACGAAGCCCAGTGTACGGAAGTCTTCCGGATACTTGAGCTTAGACTGCGCGAAATCGAAGCCTATATGACCTCGAAACGATTTAGGCTGCACTGCGAGATCAATCGGATTTAGAGTGCGCTCACAGCCTTTGCTCCAATCGGACAAGCGAGTAAACTGCTAGCGAACTAGAATCATGGCGCTATCGTAAAGACGGGTAACGAGCATCGATTCGAAAAGCCTGAGCAGGATTACTCTGCCGATTGAGACCCTATGAAATACTGTCACCACTGCGCCGCCGAACTAATCCATAAAATCCCCGAAGGGGATGACAAGCTTCGCCATTGCTGCGACGCATGCGACACCATCTTTTACCAGAACCCAAACAACGTGGTCGGGACGCTGCCTTATTACGGCGACAAGGTTTTACTGTGTAAGCGCGCAATCGAACCGAGGCTTGGGAAATGGACACTGCCTGCAGGTTTTATGGAAAACGGAGAGTCGAGTTTGGAGGGCGCCATTCGCGAGACTCGCGAGGAGGCAGGGGCGACAATCAGTGTGCGAGAAGACAGCCTGTACACGCTATTTAATTTGCCCAAAATTAATCAGGTTTATTTATTCTTTCGCGCAGAACTTGCCGACTTAAACTTCGCGGCAGGGGTCGAGTCTCTAGAGGTTGCGCTGTTTGCCGAAGAGGACATCCCGTGGGACGAACTGGCATTTCCCGTAGTTCACAGCACACTTAAACACTATTTTGCCGATCGCCAGGAGCAAAAATTTCCCGTGCGTATGTTTGATGTTCACTACAGCCCTGAACGCAAAATCACCACGACGCTAATCAGCAACAGCGCTTATTAGCTGTTTAAAACTCTCAGTCGCTGTAAATCGCTGCGATTGTCGCATCTAGCTGTTTTTTCATCGCCTCTGCATCGTTGTGCACAATATTAATGTGACCGACTTTGCGATTAGGCCGCACAGACTTGTTGTAGGTGTGGAAAAACGCGTTGGGCTTCAGCGCAGTCTGCGCGGTAACCTCTACACCCAATAAATTAACCATTCCCGCAAAACCATGCACCTCGGTGCTTCCCAGAGGCAAACCAGCAATCGCACGCAGGTGGTTTTCGAATTGACTAGTCGCTGCGCCCTGCTGAGTCCAATGACCGCTGTTGTGCACACGCGGGGCCAGCTCATTCACCAAGAGTTTGCCGTCGACGACAAAACACTCGATAGCGAGCACGCCCACATAGTCGATATTGCCGAGAACCCTTTCGGTAAGATCTTGGATCTGTTTGGCTAAGCCTTCATCTATATCTTGCGCGGGGGCAAGTGAGGCGCGAAGAATACCGCCTTCGTGCCAGTTCTGTGTAGCGGGATATGAGGCAGTCCTGCCGTCTGCAGCCCTGACAAGAATCAGTGAGATTTCGCGGCTGAAATTCACGCGTTTCTCTACAACCGATTCAACAATTGAGTCGCGCGATTCGAGAAACTCTGTCAAATCACCGGCAGTATCCATCTTCCATTGATTGAGCCCGTCATAGCCGTCTTCGCAGGTTTTAACGATAACGGGAAAGCCGAGCTGCTCGATCGCTAGCTTAAGCTCGGCCGCTGTGTTAACAACGATTTTCGGCGCCATGGCAGCACCAACGCCTTCGATAAATTCTTTCTCGCAGCCGCGGTTCTGGCAGATCCTCACCGCTTTGGGATCAGGATATACCGCACAGTATTTCTTTAATGCCTCGAGCAAATCGACCGGCACACTTTCTTTTTCGACAGTGATTACATCGGGTTTCTCGAGTGAGGTGTACACTTTTTCTGCGAGTTCGGTAATGGCCATTGCCTCAAACCCATCGGGCATAGGCACGAGCTCTCCGAGTCCTCGAACACAGTCACCAGTATCGCCGGGCTCCGCCAGAAAAGAGAACTTTAATCCTAAGGGCCATCCAGCAAGGGCAAGCATCCGAGCAAGTTGGCCGCAGCCGATAATTCCTATCCGCATCACTACACGTCCACCGGTATGCTGTCAGTTTGTGCTTTGCGCCACGCGATCAGTCGCTGGCTTAGGCCTGTGTCTTTAAGCGCGAGTATTTGCGCAGCCATGAGTCCTGCATTGTAAGCACCGGCCTCGCCTATCGCCTGACAGGCTACCGCGACACCTTTGGGCATCTGGACCATCGAAAGCAGGCTATCCATTCCTTTTAGCTGCTTGCTCGATACAGGGACGGCAATCACAGGAAGATGGGTCATCGCAGCCGCCATGCCGGCAAGATGAGCTGCGCCCCCGGCGCCGGCGATAATGACATCGATGCCGCGCGTGTGCGCCTGCGTTGCGAATTCGAAAAGCCGCGCAGGGGTGCGATGGGCTGAGACTATTTTGAGCTCGAATTCGACCCCTAGCTCAGACAAGGGTGTAGTCGCTGCGCGCATAGTCTCGAGGTCTGACTTCGATCCCATGATTATCGCGACTCGAACGCCGCTGCTCTCGACTTGGTCTGCGACTTCTGAACCTGGCATTGGCTTCTCCCGCCGTTGCTATGCGGGACGCCCCGCGAAAAACATTGCATTATAGAGACTTTTGCTTAGCGCAGAACCCCTAATTTTCGGTAAGTGTCTGATAAATAGCTCTAACTCTTGCTCAGCGTTCTCGAAACTTGACGAAGCCTGGCAAGCTCGGATGTCAGTAATTCGTGTTAGCCGTTTGTCCGCTACTCGTGGCTGCTAGCCATGCCAGCGCCGTGCATTACGAAATAGGCGAATACTTGGCGCATCTTCTTTCCAATCCTCCGGATGCCATGAATTCTGGCTCGCACGGAATACGCGCTCCGGATGCGGCATCATCAAGGTTACGCGACCGTCGACGCTGCTTAATCCGGCGATCGCATCGCTCGCGCCGTTTGGGTTGGCGGGATAGCGCATCGTCTTTTCGCCGCTTGCGTCTACATAGCGCATCGCTGCCGAATTGGACGCGGCGAAGGCTTCGGCATCGGCGCTGGAGGCGAAACTTGCTCGACCCTCACCATGCGCAACGGCAATCGCGAAACGCGAGCCCTGCATATCGTGCATAAACGCAGAGTTCGAGTTCTCGATACGAACGAGCGAGAGGCGTCCTTCGAATTGCTCCGAGCGATTGCGCTGAAACGAGGGCCAATTGTTAGCTCCGGGTATGAGTTCGCTAAGATGCGACAACATCTGGCATCCGTTGCACACGCCTAGACTGAGTGTATTGGGATTAGCAAAGAACGCCTCGAACTGCGCGCGCAGTGCGTCGTTAAATAGAATCGTTTTCGCCCAGCCGCCGCCGGCGCCTAAAACGTCGCCATAGGAGAAACCGCCACAGGCGACGAGCGTCGAAAATTCCTCAAGGCTGCGCCGCCCCTGCAACAGATCGGTCATGTGGACATCTATCGCCTCAAAACCCGCGCGATCGAATGCCGCTGCCATCTCGATCTGACCATTCACGCCCTGCTCACGCAGCACTGCAACTTTGGGACGAACGCCTGTCGCAATATACGGCGCCGCTATATCCTCATTTACATCAAAACTTAGCGCCGCATTGAGACCTGGGTTCTTCGTGTCGAGGAGTAAATCGTATTCTTCCTGCGCGCAGTCAGAGTTATCTCGCAACTTTTGCATGTGATAACTGGTCTCTGCCCACGTGCGCTGCAACGAAGAAAGTGAGGCAGAGTAAAGTGTTTCGCCACACGAGAGCACTGTCAGACGCGGATTTTCCCGACCGGCGTCGTTTGCCTCTACAGCCGCAATAGTGTGTGTGCAGTCCCCTAGCCCTGCTTCATTAGCTAGTTCGGTAAAGCGCCCACTATCTGCGCGACGGATCTGCACGACTATCCCAAGCTCTTCGCTAAACAAGGCTTCGATTGGCGCAGCGCCAGCCAAGTCGAGCGTGACACCGCAGCGACCGGCGAAGGCCATTTCCACCGCTGTGGTAAGAAGGCCGCCGTCGGCGCGATCGTGATAGGCAAGCAGAATCCCTTCGCTGCGCGCTGCTTTTAACAGCGAAAATAGCGCTAGCATATCGCTCGCCGAGTCGAGGTCTGGCGCTGTGCCGTCGAGCGTGCGGAATACTTGCCCGAGCGCAGAACCGCCCAGTCTGTTCTTACCGCGCCCTAAATCCACCAGCACTAACTGCGTGTCGCCGGCAGTAGTTTTTAGTTCGGGCGTCAGCGTACCGCGAATATCTTGCAGCGGAGCAAACGCCGAAATAACTAGCGACAGCGGCGCAGTATTACTTAGCGCCTCGCCCTCTTGTTCCCAGACTGTGCGCATAGACATCGAGTCTTTGCCGACGGGAATGCAGATGCCGAGCTGCGGGCAAAGGGTCATCGCCACCGCCTCGACGGTCTTGTAGAGCTTGTCGTCTTCGGTGTCGTAACCCGCAGCGACCATCCAGTTCGCCGACAGCTTTACCTCACCCAGCGATTCAACATCGGCGCAGAGAATATTGGTTAACGCCTCGCCGATTGCCATCCGGCCCGAGGCTGGCGCATCGAGCAGTGCCAGCGGTGTGCGCTCGCCCATCGCCATCGCCTCGCCCGTGTAACCATTAAATGAATTGGCAGTAACCGCCGCATCGGCAACCGGAACCTGCCATGGCCCAACCATCTGATCCCTGTGCACAAGCCCAGTAATGGTTCGATCGCCAATCGTAATCAAAAAACTCTTACTCGCAACGCAAGGCAGGCTGAGTACGCGCGTTATCGCATCGCCAAGCTCGATCGAGGCTGTATCAAAAGTCGAGGCGCGCACTGCGCTAGGATCAGTCTTACGATACATTTTAGGCGGCTTGCCAAAGAGCACATCCATCGGCAAGTCGATCGGCTTATTGCCAAAATGCGCGTCGGAAAGCTCGATGCGCTTCTCCTTCGTCGCCTCTCCGACTACCGCATAAGGGCAGCGTTCGCGCTGACAGAGAGCGTCGAATACATCGAGGTTTTCGGGCCTAACCGCGAGCACATAGCGCTCTTGTGATTCGTTACACCAAATCTCGAGTGGCGACATCTGCGATTCGGAACTAGGAATAGCGCGCAAATTAAAGCGCCCACCGGTACCGCCATCTTTTACCAGCTCGGGCAATGCATTCGACAGTCCTCCGGCACCTACATCGTGAATAAAGGCAATCGGATTGTCGTCGCCCATTTGCCAGCAGCGGTCTATGACCTCCTGACAACGGCGCTCCATCTCTGGGTTCTCGCGCTGCACCGAGGCGAAGTCGAGATCTTCGTTACCCGCCCCCGCTGCCATCGACGAAGCTGCGCCACCGCCAAGGCCAATCAGCATTGCAGGGCCACCTAAGACGATGAGCTGAGCGCCTGCTTCGATGCCTGTTTTAACCACATGGCCGTCGCGAATATTACCGAGGCCACCGGCGATCATTATCGGCTTGTGATAGCCGCGCACTTCGCGCTCGCCTGCCTCGTTAACCCATTCCTCTTCGAAGCTGCGGAAATAACCACAGAGGTTCGGCCGGCCGAATTCATTGTTAAACGAGGCGCCGCCAATAGGACCCTCGAGCATAATGTCTAGCGCCGAGGCGATATGCGCTGGTTTACCGAAGTCGACTTCCCACGGCTGCAGTAGCTCAGGGATTTTTAAGTTCGACACCGAAAAACCAGTGAGGCCGGCTTTAGGTTTAGAGCCCGTGCCGGTTGCGCCCTCGTCTCGAATTTCACCGCCAGAGCCCGTCGCCGAACCAGGAAAGGGTGCTATCGCCGTTGGGTGATTATGTGTCTCCACTTTCATTAGAATGTGAATCGGCTCAGCGCTAAACCCGTAACACTGATTCGCAGCACTGGGCATAAAACGCTCGGCGGTATAGCCCTTCATTACCGCTGCGTTATCCGAATAAGCCGATAGCACCCCGCCGGGTGACACCGCATACGTATTGCGAATCATGCCGAAAAGCGAATGCGGCATCTGCTCTCCGCCGATTTCCCAACTCGCGTTAAAAATTTTATGCCTGCAATGCTCGGAGTTGGCTTGGGCGAACATCATCAATTCGATGTCGTTTGGGTTGCGCCCCAGTTTTGTAAATTGCTCGCTCAGATAATCGATCTCGTCTTCGGCCAGCGCAAGGCCCAGCGTTTTATTCGCCTGCTCTAGCGCACCTCTACCCTGCCCTAGTAAATCTACGCACTGCAGCGCTTGCGGCTCAGCGTGCTGAAATAAACTCTCTGCTTGCTGCACGCTGTCGAGCACCGATTGCGTCATTCTGTCGTGCAGCAAAGCATCGACAGTCGACAGTTCGCAGGTATCGAGTTCAGCACTAAGCGTCAGGGTATAAGCGATACCGCGCTCCACGCGGCGCACCTTATCTAGACCGCAGTTGTGGATGATATCGGTAGCCTTGCTCGACCAAGGCGAGAGTGTCCCTTTACGCGGAACGACCAGCCTATGAACAGACAGCGGAGTAGATTGTGGCGGCTCACTGGTATCGAGCGCGTTCTCGCCGTACTGCAGCAGCGATCCAAGTGTGCCGGACTCATGCTCTGTGAGGGGCGAGGATTCGACCAAGTGAAGGAAACGTGCATCGATCGCGAGAACGGAGGGCACTGCAGCTTGGAGGGTGACGAGAAGTCGTGAGGTTTTGAATTCCGAAAGAGCTGCCGCTCCAAACAACGCCTGCATCGTATGTGTCCTTGTGACGAGACTCTGAATTTGAAGCGCGCCATGATAGCCGAAATGGCATCAAATTGCGCTCAATTTGATGCCAAAAGACGCCGAGGCGAGGGGTGTGTAAAGGAATGGGGAGCAAGAAAGTGCTGAGCGTACAACTGAAAGTGCAAGCTAATTAAACCCTAGAAGCGGCTGGATTCTGGCCTTTTCGGGAGGTAGAACAGCTACTCCCGCTGAGTCTTCGACCCAGAAATCAACGGCTGCAAGCGTTGTTATGTCTTGGCGGTCGCCCTGAAACGTAGGCTCCGCGCGCACCGTGTAGATCTCTCCCGGCTGAGCGGTAAATCGAAGGACGCGACTTACCTCTGTCTGAGCGGCTGCGTAGTCAACAAGCGCGGGGCCGAGACCGCGTTGGCTGCCATGATCCCATGAATAGTAGACTTCTATCTCGCGATAACCCGGCACTACCTCCACCGCGGCGATCTGCTCTCGAGAATTAAGCTGCATATCATCAACCCGCAAAAACCTGACGACATCGACGTAGCGGTTCATCAGATCGTTTCGGACTAACTGCCCTCCGCGGATAACCGATACTTGCATCTGCGAATTTACCTCGCCAACGTAGGCTTTAAACGTTTGCGCATTGGTGACACAGCCACCAAGTAGCGCTCCGAGGGCGAGAATCAGTGCCAGCTTTTTAGTCGCCCGAACCACACTCACTGCACCGAGCATGCTCTGCGTTGCTTTGCGATCTTGTAAATTCATGGTTCGCGCTCAGTAAAGACGGGACGTAGTCGCACTGGTGTATTGATACCGAACCGCAAAGTACAATTTTACGCGCTGCGAGGCAAGCATTCATGGGGCTTACCAATCTAAATCAGCGTTTTCGCTTAGCGCGAAAAAAAGTCGACACCAACGCGCCGCATTCGTCTGCGAGGACACCTTCGGTCACCTCAATTTGATGATTATAAAATGACTGTCCTGCGAGTTGCAGCTGACTAACCACTGCCCCTGCCCGAGGCTCGCGCGCGCCGAAGACGACGCGCTGAACCCGAGAATGAATCATCGCTCCCATACACATGGTGCAGGGCTCAATAGTGACGTAGAGCGTCGAGAAAGGAAGCCGGTAATTTTTGCGCAGCTCAGCGGCCTTTCTCAAGACAGCAATCTCGGCGTGCGCGCTCGGATCACAGCCGCTTATTGGTGCGTTAAAAGCGGCAGCAATAAGCGCACCATCGATTACCAACACCGCGCCAACGGGTACTTCACCGAGCGACTCAGCTTGATGCGCCTGCTCTATGGCAAGTCGCATCCACGCAGTGTCTTGCGCAATGGATATTGGCGTGTCCGCCGAATCAGTCATAGCGATCTCTGCTCGCTCAATCTACCCACAAGATAGAGGCCGATGGACACTGCTGGGCCAATAAACACGGCGAACAACAGCGTCCCAAGTCCCGCAACGCCCCCCAGTGACCAGCCTATACCGACCACTGTTAGCTCGATGCTCATCCGCACCAGCGCAACAGGCAACCCTGTTACGCGCTGCAAACCTGTCATCACTCCATCGCGAGGCCCAGGCCCCAAATTAGCGACGAGGTAGAGCCCGCTCCCAAGACCGACAATAAACACGCCGAGCATGGTTTGGATAATACCCGACACAGTCCCTGCCATCTGTGGAAGATACGGTAGTGATAACTCCATCACCGCCGCGATTATTATAATATTTAATAGTGTGCCAAGACCTGGCGTCTGCCGCAGGGGTATCCATAACACCAAAACACCTACGCCAATAAAGAATGTAGACATCCCAATCCCCAAACCTGAGGTATTAGCGACGCCTTGCGAAAAAACGGTCCATGGACTCACGCCAACGCCGGCATTGATGAGAAGAGCCTCACCGACACCAAACAAAACTAGGCCAATGCAAAGCAGCACAAACGTGCGCAAGGCCGGAAAGAAATTAAGCGGCCGTGGAGAACTCCAGCTTACCGTGGGCACTGTTTTAACTCGTAAAAAGTCGAGCATCTAAATTCCTTAGAAAAATAGCGGGGAAGCGGGCCTATTCAAAGACAACGGTACGACCACGAAAGACCACTGCCTTGTGCTCAAGCACTTTTTTAAGCGCCTGTGCAAAGACCTTCTTCTCAGTATCTCGGCCAATCTGTTTAAGTTTGTCGACTGAATAGCCCGACCGGATGCGCGACACATCCTGCTCGATGATTGGTCCTTGGTCCAGCGCCGGAATAACAAAATGCGAGGTCGCGCCCATCAATTTGACGCCTCGCTCATACGCCATCTCGTAGGGCTTAGCGCCGACAAATGAGGGCAAAAACGAGTGGTGAATATTGACAATGGGGCAGGCTGCTTTATCGATAAATTCAGCGCTCAAAATCTTCATATAACGCGCTAACCCGATAAAATCGGGTGCGTAACTTGCAATTATTTTAAGCTGCTGAGATTCGAAATCGGGATTATCGATGGTAGGAATAAAATAAAAAGGAATGCCGAGTCTCGCCGCAATCGCACTGTGGTCGAAGTTACCAATAATGAAACTCACCTCAGCGTCAACGAGATCCCCCAGCTCAATCTTATTCAACACCTCGAGCAGCGCATGCGGCTCTCGCGACACAAAGAGCCCGAGCGATTGAGGTTTGTTGAAAAAATGAATATCGAGTTCGCCGCCTTCGCTCACAGGCAGCGACGAAAACTCGTCGCTGAATGCGTTGGCATCCGCCCATGCTCCATTGTCTTCCCATTCGATACGGATAAAAAAGCGATCGTCCTCAACATGCTGTTCCAGCGCTAAGATATTGCAACGATGCTGAGCGAGGTAAGCCGACAGCTCGGCAACGATGCCCGGTCTGTCGGGGCAGTGAAAGGTAAAGCAGATCATGCGATTAGTCTCGGCAGCTTGTCGCTGTTCTAATTCGTGCAGTTTTCGTTAGCGTCGGAGTATAAGACGAAAAAGGGTTTTGCGCATGAAGAACACACAGCACTAAGGTCTTGTCGTTCGCGCTTTCGGCCCAAGCTGCGTCGCTGTTAAGTCATAGGCAAGTTTCACCCAATCGCACAGTAGCGGACGCGTGTCCCGGGGATCGATAACCTCTTCGATACCAAACGCCTCTGCGGTGCGCAGCGGCGAGCGGTATTGCTCGAGCATTGCCTCGATTTCTCGGCGTTTGGCATCCGGGTCGTCAGCAGCCTCAATCTCACGCCGATACGCCGCCTGCACACCGCCTTCGATAGGCAGGGAACCCCAGTCGGCGGAGGGCCAGGCGTAACGCAAATTAAGTCCATCGGAGTTTCCGTGGCCCGCACCCGCCACACCGTAGCAACGTCTGATAATCACCGACACCCAGGGCACGGTCGCCTGTAAACACGCCATCAGTGCTCTGCTGCCGAGTCTTACCGTGCCCGCCTCCTCCGCTTCAATGCCAATTAGGAATCCAGGATTGTCGACGAGGTTAATAACCGGGAGATGGAACGTGTCGCAAAGATCAACGAAGCGCATCATCTTCTCTGATGACTGCGCGTCTACAGCGCCGCCGTGGCACTTCGTGTCGTTGGCCATAATCCCAACGGCGTAACCATCGAGGCGTGCAAGCCCTATCGCGAGCGAGCGGCCATAGCCGGCGTTAATTTCAAAAAACGAGTCTTTATCAACGATCCCTGCGATAACCTCCCGCACCTCATACATCTGACGACGATCGCGCGGGATCACGCTGAGCAGCGACTCATCTTTACGATCGGCAGGATCCTGAAAATTAACACGCGGCGGTAGATGCCATACGCTTTGGGGCAGATACGACAAAAACTGCGCAATCTGTTCAAAGGCCTCCGCTTCGCTTTCGACCTCGTTATCAACGGCGCCGCTGCCGTGCGCATGAATCTGCGAGCCTCCTAATTCATTCTTACCAACAGGTTTGCCAAAGCTACGCTCTACAACTGGGGGGCCAGCAACAAACATTTGGCTTGTGTCTTTCACCATAAGCGAGAAATGAGAAATCGTCGTTCGCACTGCCCCGAGCCCAGCAACCGAACCCATACATGCGCAGACAACCGGAACATGACCGAGCAAGCGCATTGTGGTTTCGATTCCTTTGAGCGCTGGAACATAGGAGTGGCCTACCATCTCGAGCGTCTTGACGCTTCCTCCACCGCCGCTGCCATCGATTAACCTGACAAGCGGGAGTCTCATCTCCAGAGCATAGCGCTCGCCGTAGCCGCTTTTGTCCCCTACTTTTGCGTCCGCCGAGCCACCGCGCACGGTAAAGTCATCACCGCCCAGCACCACTTTTCGGCCGTTGATCAGCGCCGTACCCAGAACGAAGTTCGACGGCACGAAGTCCTGCATCTCGCCTGCGTCGTTATAGGTCGCTTTGCCAGCTAGCGCCCCAATCTCATGAAAACTCCCGTCGTCGGCTAACGCAGCAACACGTTCACGAACAGTTAGCCTGCCATTATCATGCTGCCTAGCGACTCGCTCTTCACCGCCCATTTTGTACGCGAGCGCCTCGCGTCTCCTGAGTTCATCGACTTCTTTCTGCCAACTCATAATTATTTTCTCTTGCGAACTACGCGTTTGAATTCATTAGATCCAGCGCCTGATACGGGCTTTGAACTGGGCATAGTCGTCTCCAAACGTTTCTTGCATTTGCACCTCTTCTTTCAGCACGAATCGCTGCCTGATGATGAGGAAAAACAATAGAAGCACGAGCAACCCCACTACATTATTGACCAGCAGTGTGACGCCGATGAGGCAAAAGAACATCCCTAGATACATCGGATTGCGGGTGAAACGGTAGGCTCCGCTGACGACCAGTTTTGTTGATTCACTAAAGGGCACGATGCCGGTCTTTGCTTTGGAAAAGAGTCTGGCGGCCGAGGCTGCGAGAATGAGTCCAATGACTAAAAAGAGTAAGCCACCAATTAGAGCAAAAGCGGCGGCAACAAATGGCACGGGAACTAACCAATCAATGCCAATGATCGACGCAATGCTAAGAACAAGATAATGCGGCGGATAAAGTCTGGAGGGAACTTTCATAGAACTCTTCTTTTGTTAACCAAATGGCTATTATTGAGACGTGATTATCGGTTTTTCTGCAAAGCTATTAATGTCATCGACGTTCTTTACCTTGAATCTGATTGGCGATAGCGACCAATACTACAAGCGCATCGATAAATAGCGCGCCTGCAAGCGTTGGGACATACGCCTGACCCCAAATTAGAATCATGCCGATAAACATCGCCTTGCTGCCACCAGAGACATTAAGACAAAAAGTGCGCAATGCAGGCCTACGCGCGCCGATTATGAGAAGTATGCCCATCAGCCCTACAAGGCCTGACCAACCACGTGCCAGAAGCAATGCGAGCGGATCCTCCGATGGCGCACCAAACATCGACTGTTGGATTTCGGAGGGTGCGATTAACCCAAGACCAACAAGCGCTGTACCGATCCCAGTAACCCACATAAAAATGACCAACAGTTTTTCTTTATTCATAGTCACGGCTCGATGTCCTTGTAAGCAAATTAACTCGTGTCTTTCGCGAGTGATCGAGAATATCTCAATGTCTGCGCATTCACCAAATTCGCTTTCTCAGCGCAAGCGAAGCTACAATTGAACTCATGCGCCCATCACTCACGGTGGGCTTGCCAATTCGACCTGCAGTCATGACTACAAGCGCTTACTACTTGTCAGGCAGAGACTCGATAGTCAGGAGCGACACCGATGAAATTCAGATTTAACCTACTGTTTATCGCGACAGGACTCGCTGCACTTGCCGGACACACAGCGGCCGCTGACACGTGGGATGTAAACACTCCTTCATTCGGCGCCCAAGCCATGACGGCTCAGCTCGATGTTACCGAAGGCACGTGGCTCAATGTCGATGTCTCCCCCGATGGCCAATCGGTTTTGTTCGATTTACTCGGCGACATTTATCAGATGCCTATCGATGGCGGCGAAGCCGTTGCACTAACAAGCGGACTCGCGTGGGACATGCAGGCGCAGTATAGCCCCGATGGGCGGCGTATTGCTTTCACCAGCGATAGCGCAGGTGGCGATAATATTTGGACACTCGACCTCGAAAGCGGTGCGACGCATCAGGTAACGCACGAGTCTTTCCGCCTTCTAAATAGCCCGACATGGAGCCCAGATGGCCGTTTTATCGCTGCGCGCAAACACTTCACCACCTCGCGATCGCTTGGCACCGGCGAGATTTGGCTCTATGACAGCACGGGTGATGACGCTATCGCGGGTCAGCGTATTGTCGCGCGTCCGAGTGAAAACTTTCAGAAAGAACAGGGCGAGCCTGCTTTCGCACCTGACGGCAGCGCGATTTACTATGTGCGTAATGTCTCACCGGGCAACACGTTTATTTATCATGAAGACAGCAATACCGAACTGTTTCAGATTCGCCGTGTCGATCTCGCCTCTACCGAGATCACGACTGTTGCAGGCGGGCCCGGCGGCGCAGTGCGCCCTACGCCATCGCCCGACGGTAGCAAGCTTGCGTATGTGAAACGCGTCCGCGCGGAATCACGCCTCTTTGTTATGAATCTGGCTACCGGCGAAGAGCGCATGGTTTACGCAGAGCTCGACCCAGACATGCAAGAGACTTGGGCTGTGCATGGTTTTTACCCAACGATGGAGTGGACACCAGACTCCGACGCTATTGTCTTCTGGGCCAAAGGCAAAATATTTAAGCTAGACCTTGCGACCGAAGCAACGACAGAAATTCCTTTCCATGTTGCCGATACGCGCAAAATTTACCCTCCGCTGCGCGGCACTGTTGAGGTAGCCCCTGAGACTTTCGCGACTAAAATGGTGCGCTATCCTCAGCCCTCTCCCGACGGCACCTCGGTTGTGTTTGAGTCGCTCGGCAGACTGTTTATCAAGCGCGGAGAATCGCCACCAGAGCGATTGACTCGAGGCGACCATGAAGGCTTCGATTACTCGCCGATCTATTCGCCCGACGGCGACTCGATTTACTTTTTGCGCTGGCACGACGACTCACTAACCACGCTTTACCGCGTGCGCACTCGAGGCGGCGCGCCAAGAGAGATGGCACTTAGTAAAGGACAATACGACGACCTTGCGATCAATGCCGATGGCACCGAGCTCTTGCTGCGCAAGCGTCGCGGCAGCGATCTGCTTAACCCCAATTTCGATAACAAGCCTGGCATTTATCTCTACGACCTCGCCTCCGAGCAGCTCAGTTTTGTTACTGACAGTGGCATCAACCCCCATTTTGGCCCAGAGGGCAGGATCTATCTGCAGGAGCGGAACGAAAGCGCCGAGGGCCGCGGCAGTTCCACCGCGATTACGCAGTTAGTGTCAGTTGACCGTGCGGGTCAGGATAAGCGCACAGTCGCTGAGGCCGAATTTGCTAGTGAGATGCGCCTCTCGCCCGATGGAAACTATGTTGCGTTTATCAATCAGTTTCAGCTTCACGTTGCCGCGCGCTCGCAGTTTGGCGCAGGTATCGATCTCGATGCGGCAAAGCCGGCCTTCGCTGTGCGCCGCGCAAGCAAGGTAGGTGCCACCTATATCGCCTGGTCGCCAGACAGCGAGTCGATTAGCTGGTCGGTTGGCGCCGAGTTTAAAACAGCAAATATTAATACACTGATGAACGGTGACTACGCGACGCCTGCTACTGGCAACAACCTGAGCATGCAGGTTGCACATGCCATCCCTAACACCGCGGTGGCGCTGACTAATGCGCGGGTTATCACAATGAACGACGAGCGCGCCGTTATAGAAAACGCCACTGTGCTGATCAAAGGCAATCGTATCGAGTCGATAGCCAGAGGCACTGCTGTGCCCGAGGACTACACCGAAATCGATCTAGCAGGCAAAACTATCATGCCAGGCATCATTGATGCGCATGCACACGGGCCGTATGCAGGCGACGATATAATCCCGCAGCAAAACTGGAATTTGCTCGCCCATTTAGCGCTTGGTGTGACCACTGTACATAACCCGTCGAGCAGCGCGAAGTCAGCCTTCGCAGCAGCAGAATATGCGCGCACAGATCGAATTCTGGGGCCACGTATTTTCTCGACTGGCGAGATTGTTTATGGCGCAAAAAGCACGAGCTGGGCACCGATCGACAACCTAGACGATGCATTGGCCCACGTACGCAGACTCGCAGCGCAAGGTGCGATTAGTGTCAAAAATTACAATCAACCACGCAGAGAACAGCGTCAGCAGGTAATCGAGGCAGCACGCCAAGAGGGCTTGATCAGCGTTGCCGAAGGTGGGTCGCTCTATCAACTAGACATGAGCATGATCGCCGATGGCATAACCGGCATTGAGCACAACGTGCCAACGCTCAAAATGTATGACGATGTGCATCAGTTCTGGCGTCAGTCGGGCGCGGGCTATACGCCTACCCTCGTCGTCACCTATGGTGGCCTCACCTCAGAAGATTATTTTTATCAGAATACCGAAGTATGGAAACACCCTATCCTCAGCAATTTTGTGCCACCGTCGCAACTGCAAGCGCGTTCGGTGCGCCGCGTAACAGCGCCAGAGGAAGACTATCGAGATGACGATTCAGCCGCTGCCGCGAAGATTCTGATGGACGCAGGTATCATGGTAAACATCGGTGCCCATGGCCAGCGCGAAGGACTCGCGAGTCACTGGGAAATGTGGAGTTTCGCACGCGGCGGTTTCTCACCGATGGAGGCGCTTGCTACCGCGACAATTAATCCGGCGCGCCACCTTGGCATGGACAAAGACATCGGGTCGCTAGAGGCAGGCAAACTTGCCGACCTCGTTATCGTCGATGCAAACCCACTCGACGACATTCGCAACACCGATCGAATCAGCCATGTCATGATCAACGGCCGACTGTATCGCGCGGGCGATTTAAGCGAGGAAGTTACTGGCACGGCCACCTTAAGCCCATTCCATTGGCAGACCACGCCGCAAGGCGCGATTAGATAATCAGCATTAATGAAGTTTGCTTAGTCGCTACCCCGACTAAAGCTTGACGACATAACCCACCGAAGGTGGCAATGTGCCTTCGACAAAACTCGGATAGAGCTCGGCGAGCGCCTCGATACCGCCGAGCTCTTTCACCTCCATCCAACCGAACGTCGCCTCGGTTGCCGCCTTCAGGTAGTCGCTCGAATTCTTTTCGAACTCGCCAGGGGCAAGTGTCTTCATGCGCTCGAGAATGTAGGTTGGCGCAAAAAACATCTCTTGTGACTTAATGGGCACGAGACTGGCATCACCCGCACTTCCCTTCGCCTCTTCGTCCCAATGCGTTAACCCCACACTGATGTAATGCTGGAGCTGATCTCCCAACTGCGCCTGTAGTGCGTGTCTCACATTGGGGTTGCCGGCCATATCAACGATTACTGCGCTCTTTTTCTCGAGCAATGCCGCGATTTCATCATAGGCGATAGTCGCCGCGTAAAGCGTAGTATCGGCAACAAACTGCTTGTTAGCCTGAGAGGTGAGACCAACTACTGTAGGCGCAGCGTCGTCTCGATCGAGCGCCACAGCAACGCCTAAACTCGTCTTAGATGACGCACTGACGATAATAACCTGCTCGGCACCAAACCAATTCTGCTGTTTGAGATGGTCCCAGATGCAGTAAGAGGTGAGATGCAGAGGCGACAATAACATGCGCGGCACATCTCCCTCTTTGCTGTAGCTCGCGTCGGCACTCACCCGCTGGTAACGGTTGTACAGTGGCGGTAGCGCTTGCCTATGCACCGCGCCGTCTACGAACGAATGTGGCTTACAATTTACGGGCAGCATAACCACCGACGCCGCAGGAGGAAAATAGCCATAGACACGATCGCCCACCGGCAAGTCAGCACAATTGGATTCGGCTACATCAGCAAATCCCCAGACAGGTATAATGCCCCAATCTTCGCCAGTTTCATTATCTACTGGGAAAAATTGCCAGTAGCCTAAACGATCACCAGCAGCGCCGTAGGTAATATTGTTGGCTGTAAAGGCAAAGTACTCAACCGACAGTCTTACCTCTCCTTCACCCAGCACTTTTTCTGCGCGATCGACTACCCGATGCGAGGCTAACTTCGTTTTACTGACTTGTAATTCTGCAGACATGCTCACTCCACTTTGGTTAATGCGTTTGTTATCTCGATGCTTTTATCATCTAGATGCTTTCGTCATCTTCATACTTGAGTCTATCGACGATTCGTAATAAATGGTTTCTATCAATGCCACGCTACACCTTTGAAGCTAACTGATTTGCTGCAGCAGACTCTGCAAATTAGCCGCGGCGCGAGGCACACTCTCTTGGATTCGCTTTACAACTTGCATTTTCTCCGCATCGTCCGGCTTGAGACCCTGTAACAGCTTGCTCGGACCGTCTAAACGGTTACCAGCGATCCACGCCCGCAGTGCAGGTTCTGTGTTCCATTGATATTGATTGGCGAGGGATACCGCAGTGAAACGCAGAAAATCCGTGTCGTGATTAGGCAGGGGCACCGGCGCACAAAACCGATTCTTGGTGTCGTCGTCTGCATAACTAAGTTCAACATGGGCGATAAACGCAGCGCTGAAAACGGGCTGATACGGCCTTACCATCTGCGGCGTGATGGTTTTTCCCGTGAAAATCGTTTTAATGCCGATATTAGCCAAGGCACTCGCCGAGCAATCAACGTGAATGATCTCAGGCGAGGTTGGAACCACACCTTTGTCCAGCACGATCTGATCGCGGCTTATGGACTTAACTCGACCGAGGCGGATCACATTTTTAATTCGCCTTAATTCCTCGATCTCGGGTCTCGAAATAGTCGCGGCATGAAACATCGACGGTTTCACGCCGGGATGAATGCGGACGAAATAGCCCGTTTCTTCGAGCTTTTCGAAAAGCGCGTCAGGAGATTCAGCTTCGGCGAGACTCTCCATCTGATTCGCGTAAGAGCCCATCGTTTCAAAGAAAAACTCATCGGCTATTTGCGTGTTACGACGATCGAGCAACCAGGCGTCACGCGACACGATCCAGGTAATAGCATCGGGGTCAACACCCTTGCCCAGCAGCCACAGACAGGCGTCTATACCTGTTTTGCCTGCGCCAATAACAACATAGCCTGCGGGCGCTTCGCTGACCTTGGGGAGATCGTTGAGAGGCATGAACCGGACGTCATCGGCGACGCTAAAATTAGGGAGATGAGTCGAGGGCACTTCGGTATTTAAATGGGTGCAGTCGACCAACTTTTTGTTCGCAGTGACGCTGAACCGCTCACCACTTATCTTCGATTCAAATTGACCGTCGCCTTGGTAATCGCAGGAAGGGTAATACTGGACTCGACCCGTTGGCAAAAACTGGTGGCGCATCACATCATCGAAATACGCACTCACCTGCGCGCCGGTAGCGAGTTCGCCAAGGCCATCGTTAAGGCCGCCCTGCTCTAATCGCCCGCCGCTCAGTTCTTTCGAGCTTACACCATAAAACGCAGCAGGCTGATGCAATTCGACAAAGGGATAAGCAACATTCCAATGACCGCCGGGCTTCGCGTAATGGTCGATTATTAAGACTGACGCGTCTGATTCGGTAAGAATGATATCGGCAAACGCCATGCCAACGGCACCGCTGCCAACCACCACGTAATCTGCCTGTAACTCGCGCATGCTTTAACCCTTTCATTCGATGCTTTGTTAGCGAGGGCTAAAGGTCGCATTAACGCGAATTACAATCAAGCGAGCTAGTCGCTAAACTCGTCTGGGCTGATCCCTATGATTTCGAGCGAGCCAAATTGCGAGTAGTGGCGACTGGCGTCAGGATCAGGGGACAATCTACCTACAGTAAAACTCTGCTCGCCGTCTCGCGTTTTTCGCTCGAAATAAGCAACAAGCTTGCCGCGCATCTGCGGCATCACATCAGCGAGACTGCGTGCATATAAAACATCGAGAAATTGACCGTCGTTGTCAAAAACAAGCATGTAAATGCCAT